>Ga0114970_10000131_pt1 | contig 49258 bp, 43 predicted proteins | sample M_140205_XF_Meta_FD_87030 | JGI IMG/M metagenome (GOLD analysis project Ga0114970, IMG submission 87030) | Freshwater microbial communities from Lake Montjoie, Canada to study carbon cycling - M_140205_XF_MetaG | ecosystem: Environmental > Aquatic > Freshwater > Lake | place: Lake Montjoie... | reverse complement strand
TTGGCGAAGGCGCGCGCATCGAGGCTGGCGCCGCCGACCAGCGCACCATCGATATCAGGCTGGTGCAGCAGTTCCCGAGCGTTGTCGGGTTTCACGCTGCCTCCGTATTGGATGCGGACTTTGGCGGCGGTGGCCGGATCGAATATTTCGCCGAGGGTCTTGCGGATGAACGCGTGCGCTTCCTGTGCCTGCTCCGGCGTGGCTGTGCGGCCCGTGCCGATGGCCCAGACAGGTTCGTAGGCGATCACTGTGTCGAGCATCTGGTCGGCATCCAGCCCGGCGAGGCTTGCTTTGAGTTGCCTGGCGAGCACCTCATGGTGCGTGCCCGCATCGCGCTCGGACAGAGTCTCGCCAACGCAGAGGATCGGGCGAAGGCTGGCGGCATGCGCGGCCCGCACCTTCTTATTGATGAGTTCATCGGTCTCCCCGAGAATTGTCCGCCGCTCGCTGTGTCCGAGAATGACATAGCGGGTGAAAAATTCCCGCAGCATCGTGGCGCTCACTTCCCCGGTGAAAGCGCCCGAAGCCTCGTGCCACATGTTCTGCGCGCCGAGGGTTATACCAGGGAGTTCGCTGACAATCTCCGAAACTTTCGGAAGGACAGTGAAAGATGGCGCGATGACAATTTCTGTCCCGTCGAAAGTTTTCATCTCCAACTTGAGATCGTCGATGAACGACTTCGCCTCGGCGGCGGTCATGTTCATTTTCCAATTTGCGGCGATAATTTTTTTACGCAGAAGGCTCATGTGAAGCGGCAGAACATAGCGGAGCGGTGCACGGGCTGACAAGCGCCGCGCTCAACCCGCGTGCAGCAGGGGTTCGATGCTGCGGATGGCGGGCCAGAAAAGAGGATGCCGGCCCACGCGTCCCAACTCGGAGAGCAGGATGTCCTCCGTCCTCTCCCGCCCGGCCGGCAGCATCTGGGCGATGGGGGCGTGGCCCCTGAGAGTGAAGTCCGCCAGATAGAAGTCTCCCCCGTCGGATTTTTCCACGCGCGCCGTTGCATTACCCAAATCGAAGCGGACATGTTCGATGCAGGATTCGTGCCGCGAACTATCGTGCAGCGTGCATTGCACTGTTTCCCCGTCTTTCTGCCGGAAAACTATCGGGTCGGAAATTGTTTGCAACTGCCAGTTCAGGCGACTGGCGATCCAGCCTAGCAACTCCAGTGCGGTGATGCGGTCTCCCGCGCCATGCCGAATTTCGACGTTTTTCATCTGCGCAAGACGTTCCCTGGCTGCAGGGTGATCAAAAATCTGCGCGATGGCATAGCGGAGGTGAAACGAGCGCGTCCACGTGAGATCGCAGACGGCACAATGCCCGCGGCCAATGGATTCTATCTCCTGCAGAATGGCAAACTGGCCTGCGGGATCGGACCATGACTGGCTGTCGACAATGACCCGGTCGACCCTCGCCCACAACTCGGGCTCGGGATTTGCGTGCAGGGATCCCTGCCACCACAGGCAGAGAGGCAGGTCGGAGTCCAAATGGGAGAAAACGATACTCGGCAACCGCCCCGCCGCAGGGCCGTTGAGCCGGAAGGTGATCTGCTCGGAGCAAATTTCTTTCTGGCCGCCCGACTCGCGCAGGTGGCAGTGAGCGGTGATCCACGCCTCGATTTTCGCCTCGTTGGCCGATGGATCCGCCTGCACGAGGAGCGCTCGGAACGCGTGCTCGGCAGCGAGCCCGGCCAGCAGCGGCGTGTTGAGGACGATGGCATCTTTGTTCTCGCTGTAGATGACGAGATTGATCAACGAGGCACGAACTTTTCCCGCTTCCGACGCGCTCCACAGTTCCCCAAGCTTCCGGCCGATCTCGCCCACCTCGACACGCAGGCCGGGCGAGATGTTCTCGACTGTCGATGAAACGGTCACAATCGCCGCCAAGCTGCGCCGTCCTGCGCAAGCAACTCGTCCGCCTCGCGCGGCCCCCAGCTTCCCGCCGCGTAAAAATCGAGACGCGGGGCCGAGCCGTCATGCCATGCTGCGCGGATCCCGTCGACGAACTGCCAAGCATGCTCCACCTCATCCCGCCGGGCGAAGAGGGTGGCGTCGCCGCTCATGGCATCCAGCAGCAGACGCTCGTAAGCCTCCGGCGTCGCTTTGCCGAACGATGTGCCGTAGTGGAAATCCATCTTCACCGGTTCGATCTGGAGCAACGCGCCCGGCAACTTGGCGGCCATGCGGAAGGAAATTCCCTCGTCCGGCTGGATGCGGATGATCAGCGCGTTGGCGTCGCGCAATTGGCTCTCGCGGTTGAAGAGCACCGGCGGCGTCCCGCGGAACTGGATGGCGATTTCGGTGGCGGATTTGGGCAGGCGTTTGCCCACGCGCATGAAGAAAGGGACGCCAGCCCAGCGCCAGTTGTCGATGTGCAGGCGCAGGGCCACGTAGGTCTCGGTCATCGAATTCGGATCGACGCCGGGTTCCTGGCGGTAGGCGGGGACATTCTGCCCGTTGATGAAGCCCCCGGTGTATTGCGCCCGCACCACGTTGGCCGCGACGGCTTCGCCGGTCAGCGGCCGCAGCGCCCGCAAGACTTTCACCTTCTCGTCGCGCACCGCATCGGCCTCGAGGTCGGTCGGCGGCTCCATGGCGGTCAGGCACAGCAGTTGCAGAAGATGGTTCTGCACCATGTCGCGCATGGCGCCCGAATTCTCATAGTAGCCGGCGCGTGTCTCGACGCCGAGCAGCTCGCTGGCCGTGATCTGGACATTCTCGACATAGCGGTGGTTCCAAAGTGCCTCGAAGACTGTGTTGGCGAAGCGGAGCACCATGAGGTTCTGCGCTGTCTCCTTGCCTAGATAGTGGTCGATGCGGAACGTCTCGCGCTCTGGAAACGCCGAGGCCACGGCCGCGTTGAGGCGCCGTGCGCTGGGGAAGTCGGTGCCAAAAGGTTTCTCCACGATCAGCCTGGCCCACGCTCCCGGCTTCGCATGGCTCAGGCCGCTGCCGCGCAAATTCTCCAGAATGACATCGAATTCGGTCGGCGAGGAGGCCAGATAGAAAAGCCGGTTGCCGCCCGTGCCGAGGTGCGCGTCGATCCTCTCGAGCTCTGCCGCCAGCGAAGCATAACCTGAGGCATCGTCGAAGCTGCTGCGGTGATAGAAAATATGGGCCGCAAACTGCCGCCAGAGTTCTTCGTTGACCGGACGGCGCGAATATTTGCGCGTCGCCTCGGCGAGTTCGTCGCGGAATCCCTCGCTGGTTTTCTCGCGTCGCGCAAAGCAGACCACGGCGAGTCCCGATGGCAAATTGCCGTCCGCGGCGAGGTTGTAGAGGGCGGGGATCAGTTTGCGGCGGGTTAGGTCGCCCGTGGCGCCGAAGATGACGAGCGTGCACGGTTCGGCTACGGCGCGACTAATGAGATCTGCTCGCAGCGGGTTGGCGGGAATATCTTTTTCCATGGCAAAATTTGCGCCCTCAGGACGGTGGTTGCTCCAACGAGCGGGCCAGCGTTATCGCGGAAGCGGAGCGGTTCAGAATGTAAAGATGAATGCCCGGGGCGCCCCCGCGCAAGAGCTCACGCATCTGGTGATAGGCCCATGTCACGCCTACGGCCTCTGCGGCACGCGCATTATCCTCCACCACCTGCAATTGCTCGACCAAGGCGCCGGGCAGCGAGGATCCGCACATCGGGCCAAAACGCTTGATCTGGGCCAGCGAGAGAGCTGGTAGCAGGCCCGGAACGACCGGCAGATGGATGCCCGCGGCACGGATTAGCGCGAGAAACCGGAAATAGTGCTCGTTGTCGAAAAACAACTGCGTGGTGAGGAACGAGGCCCCCGCATCAGCTTTGATCTTGAGATACGCCAGATCCTCCTCCATCGAGGCGGCTTCAGGATGTTTTTCCGGATAGGCCCCGGCACCGAGGCAGATGTCGGGAAAATTCGCCCGGATGAGCGCGATGAGGTCGCTCGCGTAGCGAAGTCCGTCCGGGCAGGGGACGAACTCGCTTTGTCCCGTGGGAGGATCTCCGCGCAGGGCCATGATGTTCCTTATGCCGTCCGCATGGTAGCCGGCGACGATTTCCAGCAACTCTCCGCGGGTGGATCCGACGCAGGTGAGGTGGGGCATGACGAGCCAACCAAAGTCCTCGCGCAGAATTTTTGCGTAGCGGAATGTCCTCTCGCGTGTCGTGCCGCCCGCTCCGTAGGTGATCGAGACAAAATCGGGTTTGTAGGGACGCAAGGCCTCGGCGGTGCGGAGCAGCTGCTCCCCGCCCTCCTCGTTCTTAGGCGGAAAAAACTCGACTGAGAGCAATGGCTTGCCGCTGGAGAGCAATTCCGTGATGGGCCGATCGATGGACATGGCAAAAGAATATGCATGCTGCACTCTCCGGGCCGTCGGGCCAAAGGAAAATTGCGTTGCCAAGGCATAGAGCGTGGCAGGATGCTGCCCCGGTGCCACTAGCCACCGATGAAAAACCGACCATTTTCCCAAGATCGCGCATCCTCATGTTTTGCTTGGTAGTTGTGGCCTGCGGCTATGTTTATCCTCACCTGCGACCCCGTCCCGTCGAGGCCCCGGTCAGTGTGAAAATTTTTCCTGCGCCCGTGCTGCCCGCGCCGGCCGAAGAGCCATGACCCACCCGGTCGAGACGCAGGACCTTCGGCGCGTTTTCGGTGAAAGGATAGCCCTCGACGGCGTTTCCTTCACCGTTGATGAGGGCGAGATTTTCGGACTGCTCGGTCCGAATGGCAGCGGGAAAACCACCCTCTTCCGCATTCTCTCGACCCTGCTTCCACCCTCCTCCGGCGCGGCGCGTGTTTGCGGTCGTGACGTGACGTCCGAGGCCCCCGCAGTGAGGAGTTCGCTCGGCGTTGTCTTCCAGTCGCCCAGCCTCGATCCTCACCTGACCGTCGAGGAAAATCTCCGCTACGGAGGCAATCTCTACGGATTGCGCGGCGCACCGTTGGAAGAGCGACTGCGAGAATTGAGCGCGGCGCTCCGCGTGGATGACCGACTCGGGGATTTCGTCAAAAATCTCTCCGGCGGACTGCAGCGGCGCGTGGAAATCGCTAAAAGCCTGCTCTCGAGTCCGCGTGTGCTCCTGCTCGACGAGCCTTCGACCGGACTCGATCCCGTCGCGCGCATCGACCTGTGGAGTATCTTGGAGCAGTTGCGCGGGAAGTTCGGCATCACCACCGTTCTCACCACGCACCTGATGGACGAGGCCGAGCGCTGCAGTCGCTTAGCCGTGTTGCACAAGGGAAAATTGATGGGCAGCGGCACGCCGGATGCGCTGCGCGCGACGATCGGCGGGGACGTCCTCACGCTGACCTGCCGGCATCCCGACGTGGTGGCCGAGCAATTGTCCGCCCGGTTCAGTTGGTCCGCAGTGGTGCGCGACGAAACGGTGCGCGTGGAAATTCCCAAAGCGCACGAGCAGGTCGCGCGCATCGTCGAGGCTTTTCCGGGCGAGGTTCTTTCGGTCACGGCGGGACGTCCCACGCTCGAGGATGTTTTTGTGCGGTTGACGGGCGAGCGGCTCGGCAATCCATTTTTCGAAAGCGGTCCGCCACCGCGCAAGCGCCGCAAATCATGACCACGCCATCCCGCACCCATTTGTGGCTTCCTGCCGCTGCGCTCTGGCGGCGGGAGATCGTCCGTTTCCTGCGCCAGAAAAACCGTATCATCGGGGCCCTGGCCACACCGCTGGTTTTCTGGCTGCTCATCGGTTCGGGCGTCGGGCCCGGATTCCGTCTGCCCGGGCTTCCGGCCGACATGACCTATCTCGCCTATTTTTTCCCGGGCACGGTTGTCCTCATTCTTCTTTTCACCGCGATCTTCTCGACCATCTCGGTGATCGAGGACCGCCGCGAAGGTTTTCTGCAAGGTGTGCTCGTGGCGCCTGTCGCGCCCGAGGCCATCGTGCTGGGAAAATTTCTCGGTGGCATGACGCTGGCGGCCGGCCAAGCCCTGCTTTTCTGCCTCGCGGCTCCGCTCGCCGGGCTGCCGTTCGATGCGGCCGTTCTCGCGCGATTGATTCCCGCGCTGCTCGTCGTCGCCTTCGGACTCGTCGGGCTCGGTTTTCTCCTCGCTTGGCCGCTCGACTCGACGCAGGGTTTTCACGCGATCATGAATGTCTTTTTGATGCCGCTGTGGATGTTGTCGGGTGCTCTTTTTCCGACGGCAGCCGATTCGTGGGTGCGTTACGCCGTGCTCTTCAATCCGGTGGCTTACGGCACGGCCGCGGTGCGCCGCGCCTTCTATGGCGACATCGTCCCATTGGGGTTGGTGCCGTCCTACGGCACCGGCATGCTTGTCTCGGTGATCTTCGGCGCGGCGATGTTTTTCCTGTCTGTCTGGCTCGTGCGGCGGCGGCGCGCGGCGAACTGACCCCATGCGCTCGGCAACCAAGGCAGCGTTGGTGCAGACGGCTGTCGCCCTGTTGGTCATCGTTGCTCTGGCTTGGCTCGCCCATTCCGCCCCTTTTCTTGGTGCGGTGGAAGAGACGGAAAACATCGTCCGGCACTGGGGGGCATTAAGCATCGTGGCTTACCCGCTGCTCGTGCTGGTGGCGACGGTCCTCTTTTTGCCCGGTGGCGTGCTGAGCCTAGGCGGAGGTTTTTTTTTCGGCCTGTGGTGGGGAACATTTCTTGTGCTCATCGGCAACGTGCTCGGTGCGGCGCTGGCCTTTTGGATCGGGCACAAACTAGGGCGTCGTTTTGTGCGCGAGAAAATTTTACGTGATCCGCGCTGGGCCGCGTTGGACGGTGCCATCGCCCGGCACGGGCCCCGCATCATTTTTTTCAGCCAACTCAATCCGCTCTTTCCCACCAGTCTGTTCAACTACCTCTACGGGATCACCAAAGTCCGGTTCTGGACCTGCCTCAAATGGGTCGCCCTCGGACGTTTGCCGGGCATTTTTCTCTACTGCTATTTCGGCACGCTGGGGCAGCTCGGTATTCGCATCCTGCGAGGGGAATCCGTGCCCGGTGCGATGGAATACGTTCTCTGGGGAGGGGGTCTTGTCCTAACCATCGTCGTCGCGGCCTTTCTCGGCCACACTGCCACGAAGGTGATCGAGGAGTACCGGCGCGCAGCTCCGCCCGAGAGCGACGAACTTCTTTGAGGGCGGGGTTGTTGCACCGCTTCCGATCGGCTACTTTGCGCCGCCGCATGAAAAGCTGCCCCGACTTCCCCGCGTCATCGCGCCAACAGCTGCCCGGATCGCTCCAATTCTCGACCGTCACCACTTTTTAAGCCCTGTGTTTCTTTGGACGATGCCCGCCAATCTGCGTTACCGCCTCCATGCGTTGCGACAGTTTGTCGTCGGCACGTCGATCCTGCTGCTGCTCTTGCCGGGCGCGCAGGCCGGATGGCAAATCAAGAAGCTGGGTGGCCGCGATTACATTCCTTTGAGCCAAGTCGCGAGCTTTTACAAAATGCGCACCGTTCCGGCGGGTGCACTCGGAGTCGTGCTGGAATCGGAGACCCGCCGCATGCAATTCGCCCAAGGATCACGCGAGGCGCGCTTCGACGGCGTCAAGCACTGGCTTTCCTTTCCCGTCTTGGTTTTCGGAGGTCAGCTCTTTGTTTCCCGCATGGATCTATCAAAAACGATCGATCCTGCCATGCGCCCCGGCCACATCCCGAACCTGCAACCGGTGCGCACCGTTCTGCTCGACCCCGGTCACGGAGGCCACGACCGCGGTGCAGTGAACCAGTGGGGTTCGGAAAAAAATTACAATCTGGATCTTTGCCGTCGCATCCGGTCGCATTTGGTCGAAGGCGGTCTGCGGGTGGCGATCTCTCGTCGCCGCGACGAGTTCATTCCCCTCGAGACGCGACCGGCCCTCGCGGGGCGTCTCGGCGATAGTACGATCTTCGTCAGTATCCACTGCAATGACGCGGGCCAGAGGAGTTCGGCGGCGACCGGATTCGAAATTTACACACTCACCCCGAGAGGAGCACCCAACAGCAACGACTCCTTCCTCACCCGGCGAAGTTTTTCAGCGGAATACGGCCACCGCTTGGATCATTCGAGCGAGGCTTTGGCCGGCGCGATCTATCACGCCATGCTCGGACGCGTGCCCATGTTCGACCGAGGGATGAAGCGCGCCCGCTTTGCGGTGCTGCGGCGGGCCACTGTTCCCGCCGTGCTCGTCGAGTGCGGCTTCCTCAGCCATCCGAGGGATGCTCGGCAACTGCAGTCCATAATCTGGCGTGACCGCCTTGCCGAATCGATCGCTCTCGGCATCCTCGAATATGCGCAGCTCACGCGGACGAGGAAACCGCCCACGCTTTTGGCCCAGTACCGCGCGGCGGATAATGGGGTGCCGGCGGGAGAGGAATTCGAGTACCAACCCCTCGCCAACATTGGTGCCTTCATTGAAGAAGCGGTTGCTGGAGTGAGGGGGTGGCGCGGTTTGTTGCCTGCGGCGTTGGGACAAGAGATGCCGCCGTTCCGGCTCGAGTTCGAGCCCAGCGGTTGGGTCCAACTCGAGGCTTGGGCGGCGAGAGGTGAAGATGCGCGTTCGGCGGCCAGCGACGAGCAGTCTTTCCTCATGGAGCAATCCGCTTGGTCGGCGCCCGTCCCACCTTTTCCGGGACTGGCCGGATGGCGGGGTTTGTTGCCGCCGTCGGGGCTCGATCAGGGCTTTGTTCTTTTCGGCGGAACGGCGGGTCCTTTGGCCGAAGATTCCGGCGAAGAATCCGGTGAGAAGCAACCCGCCACGGCCATCGAAATTCTGGGAGGCGGGCTATGATCGTCAGACAGAGCAATCCCACGGCACCCAGACCCATCGCTCTGGTCCGCCGCGGATACTCACCGACCGGGGGCGCGGAAAAATTCTTGTCGAGGTTCGCCGCTGTCGCCAGAAAATCCGGCCGCCACCTCGTGCTGATTTGCGACCGGCCGTGGCCGGAAGATGTGCTCGATGGCATGCCGCAAACTGTCCTGCGCGGCAAGACACCTTGGGCGTTTGCGCAATCTGTTGAAAAGTGGCGCCGCTCTTGGGGCGATGGCATTGTCTTCAGCCTCGAGCGTTTGATCTCCGCGGACTGCTACCGCGCCGGCGATGGGGTCCACGCCGCATGGATGCGCCGACGCTTGCGCTATGATCCTTTCTGGCAGGTCTGGCTGCGTCTTGCCGGGCGCAAGCAGCGGCATCTTTACAAGTTGGAGCGTTATTGTTTTTCGCGGGAGCACACCGGTGCAGTTGTCGTGAACTCGCGGTTGGTCGCGGAGGAAATCACCAAATTGTTTTCCTACCCCGAAGATCGCATCCACCTCGTTCGCAACGGCGTGCCGGAGGACTATGCGCGGGGCGCGATGGGGAAACTTGAAGCGCGCCGCGCGCTGGGTCTTCCCGAAAATGCTTTTCTGGCTGCGTTCGCCGGCACGGGCTGGAAGCGCAAGGGCCTGCGGTTTGCCCTGCCCGCGATGGCCAAGGCTGCTTTGCCCGGGAGCAAACTCGTCGTCGCCGGGCGCGGCCGTCCTCCGGCGCGGCCGGCTGTGGAGACGGTGTTCCTCGGTCCGCAGCGGGATATTCGCCCCGTGCTTGCCGCCGCCGACGTATTCATTCTGCCCACGATCTACGATCCGTTCAGCAATGCCTGTCTTGAGGCCCTCGCGATGGGGCGGCCAGTCATCACCACCGGCTCCAACGGCTGCTCGGAAATTCTGAGCGAAGGAGTCACCGGCTCGGTCGTCGAATCGGCGGACGACATCACGGGCCTCGCGGACGCGTTGCGATTCTGGGAGCACGGCGGTCGCGCGGCGACTGCGGCCGATGCATGCCGCGCAACCGCGGCGCAGTGCTCTCTCGCCGAGAATGTGCGGCGCACGCTCGAGATCCTGGAAAAAATCAGGCCCGACTAGCGCGCCGCGGTTTTGTTTTCTTTTTTTCCTCCTCGGCCATTTCTTGCAGGCGTCTCATCTCGATCGCCTGGAGGCCGACGATCGCTGCTACGGCGGCGACCGTCTCGACATCATCCGAGCGCGAGACATCGGCGGCGGGTTTGGTCAGGCCGGTGATGATCTGCCCGTAAGCACGGCCGCCGAGAATACGCACGAGTTTAGCCGCGATGTGGCCGCTGTGCAGATCAGGAAAAACGAGCACATTGGCCTTTCCCGCGACGGAAGATTGCACCGATTTGGCGCGGGCCGCCTCGGGGAGCAGCGCCGCGTCGGCCTCGAGTTCTCCGTCGATCTCGATCTGCAAATGCCTTGCCTGCGCCTGCTGTCGCGCGAGCGCTGTCGCCGCCGCGATTTTTTCCGTGCCTGCCGTCACAGTGCTTGCGCGGGTCGAGTAGCTCAGCATCGCGACACGCGGTGTTTCGCCGGTCAGTTGACGGCAGAGATGGCCCGATTGCAGCGCGATGGCCGCGAGTTGTTCGACGTCGGGCGAGGGGATCACTCCGCAATCGGCCATGACCAGCAGGCCGCGGTGTCCGATGTCCTCGCGTCCGGTATCGGCGATGACGCAACTGCTCACCAGGTGCTGTCCTCCCGAGGGTTTGACCACCCGCAGAAGAGGGCGCAGCAGCGCCGCAGTGGGCGATTCGACCCCGCCGACCACGCCGTCGGCCCGGCCGTATTGCACCATCATCGCCGCGTAGTAGTTGGGGTTGAGCAGCAACGACCGCGCATCGGATAGGCCGAAGTTCTTGTAGCGGTCGAGAGTCTCGAGAAAACGGCAGAAGTCCGGCAGATCGGCCGAGGTCTCCGGGTTGATGACGCCCAGATGGTCGAAAGGAATGCGCTCACGGCGGGCGATTTCCTCGATCACGGCCCGGCGGCCCAAAAGAATGGGAACCCCTAGTCCTAATTCGTAGAAACGCCGACCCGCCATGACGGCCCGCTGGGTTTCCCCTTCAGGAAACACGATCCTCTTGGGATGCCGCCGCAGCCGGCCGAAGACAGAGTCAATAAATGGCATGGTAAGCGCGCAGAGCCTCCAAGGTGGAGAATTTCACCAGCAGGCTCAAGCTTGGAAGCCTGTCGTGCCCGGCAATTGAGTATTCAGGGGCCGCCATTGGAGAAGCGGACAATAGCCTAAAATCACCAAAAACCTTCCTTTATTGGATTGACGACCTCGAGGTCTAAGTGGTTTAAGGTGGGTAAAAGTGGTGCGATATGGTGCCACAACCCTGATCATGGCAAAATCATCTACAGCACAGACAGTCTATGCGGGTGAATTTCGCCACGCGGTCGATGCCAAGCACCGGGTGACGATCCCCTCGCGCTGGCGCGGACTCGGGGAGCAGGAAGAATTTTTTGCAGTGCCCGATGCGGCGGGAAATTTTTTGATGATCCTGCCGCCGCATGATTTTGATCGCGTGAAAAGCGACGTGGAATCCAACCTCGCGATCAGCCCCGCCGATCGCCGGAAATTTATCCGCCGATTCTACGCCTTGGCCCAACTCGTCTCGGTCGACAAGCAGGGCCGCATCCTGCTGCCGGAGGAATACTGCCGCCGTCTCGGTCTCGACGGCGAAGTGGTGCTCATCGGCAGCCATAGCCGGATGGAAATTTGGAACACACAGCGCTGGGCGGATGCTACAGCCCAAGAAGAAGAAGTCTTCCGCCGGGTGGCGGGAGAAGTCGGTCTGTAGCTGCCGCCCTCCACACCCCCGAAACCCCAAGAACAACGATCACCAAGCATGGCAAAAGCCGACCGCAAGTTCGCCTTCGGTTTCTCCGCAAAAAAAGACGCGGGGGGACGGGCGGAGGGCGCGTCCTGCCTCCGCCTCCGCGTCCGCACAATTTATGAGCAGTTCGGTCTCCGAAAACCTTCAACGCACCGCAGGCCCTGATTCCGCAGTCTGGCATCAGCCGGTCATGCGCGAAGAGGTGATCCGTCTGCTCGCCCCGCAATCCGGGCGCATCTACATCGACGGCACTCTCGGCGGCGGAGGTCATTGCGAGGCTTTGCTCGGCGCCGGGGCCAGCGTTGTCGCTCTCGATCGGGACCGCGCCGCCTTGGCCGAGGCCGGATCGCGCCTGGCACCCTTCGGCGAACGGTTCCACGGTGTCCATACCAACTTTGCCGACGCGGCCGGAGATCCTGCGGTGCTCGCCGCGGCCCCGTTCGACGGGGCTCTCCTCGACCTCGGGGTTTCCTCGCATCAACTCGACACGCCCGCGCGCGGCTTCAGCTTCCGCCATGATGGTCCTCTCGACATGCGCATGGACGGCAGCAGCGGTCAGCCCGCCGCGGATCTAGTAAATTCCTCGTCCGAAGCCGATCTCGCGCGCATTTTCCGCGAGTACGGCGATGAACCGCAGGCGCGCCGCGTTGCTCGCGCCATCGTGGCCGAGCGCACCCGGGCCCCCTTTACGCGGACAGGTCAGCTGGCCGCTCTCCTCGAGAAAATTCTTCCCCGCCGCGGCCGTATCCATCCCGCCACGCGCGTCTTCCAGTCCTTGCGTATCGCCGTGAACGACGAACTCGGTGCGCTGCGCCTGGCGCTGGAGAGTTTTCCTTCCTTGCTGCGCTCCGGCGCGCATTTTGTTGTCATCACGTTCCACTCGCTCGAGGACCGGCTGGTCAAGTCAGTCTTCCGCGCCGGCAGCGAGCAGTGGCTGGATCGTCCGGAATGGCCTGCGCCACGACCCAATCCAGCCTGGCGTTTCCGCGATCTGACCCGCAAGCCGCTCGAGGCCTCGGCGCAGGAAGTCCAATCCAACCCGCGAGCCCGCTCGGCGCGGCTTCGCGCGGTGCAGATGCTCTGCCAGCAGGAGGTGGCTGCTTGAGTCGCTCCAACAATGACCAGGTGCTGCCGCTCGGGTCGCTCATGCCATGGCTTTGTCTGGTGGCTTTCGTCGGTTTGCTCGGTCTTTGCTATGTCAACATGACGCAGAAGCTCAAAACAGATGGTGATCTTTGCCGTGAACTCGAGCAGAAGGTTCGTGATTTGGAAGAAAAAATCCAAGTAGCCAGCGGCGAGATCATCCGGATGACTGCGCGGCCCGCCCTCGAGCGCCGGCGCGAGGAGGGGTTTATAAAAATGATGCCGGTGACCGATATGCGTCTTGTGCGCCTGCGCCCTCAGAGCGCTTCGGCTGCCCTGTCCGCGGACCATGCGGAGGTCATGCCATGAGTCCTGGACCGCATCGCCGCGCAGGTTTCGTCTGCATCGTGCTGGCTTTGGTGCTCAGCGCCTACTCGGCTCGTCTCGTCCACTTGCAGGTGGGCAAGCATGAGGAGTATGCCCGCGTGGCGGCAGATACCACCGCCAAAAGAAATCCCGTGCGCGCGGAGCGCGGTAAAATCGTCGATGTCAACGGTGAGATCCTCGCCGACAACGTTCCCATCTACAAAATCGTCGTGGATTCGAAGGTGCGTACCGACGTGCAGAGGACAAAGCTTGCCGATATTCTTGCGCGTTGTCTTTCTCTTCCCGTCGGACAAATTACCGAGCGTCTTGCTACCAAAAGACCTTACGTGGTGATGCAAAAGAATGTCTCGGCTGAAATAGCGACCAAGCTAAAAACCGAGTTGGCCGAAGCCAAATTACGCGGCGTCACTTTCGAGCCCGAACCGAAGCGGAATTATCCCAACGACAACATGCTGGCCCACGTGCTCGGATTTCTCGACCACGAGGGCCGAGGGATTCAAGGCGTCGAGATGATGATGGAACCCTACCTGCGGGGTGAGGACGGGTTCGTTTACACCGAGCGTGATCGCACGGGCCGCGAAATCGTCGCTTACCGCAGCGTTGAGCGACCCGCCCGCAACGGCATGACGGTGCAGTTGACGGTCGACATGGGTTTGCAGGACATCGTGGAGCGGGAGTTGGACGATTCCTACAAACGACTTAACCCGAACATGATTACCGCCGTTTTCGTGCGTCCGCGCACCGGTGAAGTGCTAGCCATGGCCACAAGGCCCGCATTCAACCCCAACGATCACGCCAACGCCCCCATCGAGACCACCAAGAACCGGGCTATCGTCGACATGTTCGAGCCGGGTTCGACCTTCAAACTCGTCGTTGTTTCCGCTGCCCTCAACGAGCAAGCCGTCACGGCGGAGCAAAAGTTCAACTGTGAGAATGGAAATTTCTTCTACGGTGGCAAGTCACTCCACGACGTCCATAAATACGGAGAACTTTCGGTACACGACATCCTCGTCAAATCCTCCAATATCGGGTGCGCCAAAATCGGCCTGCACCTCGGCGCGGACACTTTTTACGAATACATCCGCCGCTTTGGTTTCGGGGATCGTTCCGGGCTTGGCTTGCCCGGGGAGATACCCGGCTTGGTTCACCCGGTCCACCAATGGTCCGGACTTTCCATCACACGCGTAACGATGGGTCAAGAGGTGGCAGTTACCCCCTTGCAGAGCGTCATGAGCATGTCGGTCATCGCCAGCGGCGGCAACATGATGCTCCCGAAGATCGTCCACTCCGTCCGCGACCAACAGGGCCATGAGGTGCTTTCCTTCCATCCCCAAGTCGTCCGGAGAGTAATCTCGGAGGAAACGGCTGCGAAGATTGGTGAGGCTTTGCGGGGTGTGGTCAGCGAGGATGGCACGGCGCCCCTCGCCGCGATCAGCGGCTATCCGGTGGCAGGCAAGACAGGAACGGCGCAGAAGCCCAACCCTGCCGGAGGCTATCTTACCGGGCAGTATGTGGTTTCGTTTGCCGGCTATTTCCCGGCCGATGATCCGGAGGTGGCAGGGATCATACTGGTTGACAATCCGCGTACGCCCGGAACATCGACTTACGGCGGCACGATCGCCGGACCGATCTTCTCGCGCATCGGCGCGGCGATGGCTCGCCATTTGGATTTGCCGGCGCGTCAGGACGAAACGGAGGGGACCACCATTGCGCAGGTGCCTCCGGCAAACAAGCCGGACGGCGATCTCAACTGAATCATGCTGCTTTCCAAGATTCTTGCCTCCCTTCCTACCGGATCTTTTGTCGTGGATGGTCCGGTGGATCGGGAAATCAAAGCGCTGACCCATGATTCCCGCCTTGTCGGACCTGCGGCTCTTTTTGTCGCTCTGGCCAGTGTGACGCCCGGCCGGGAAGGTGATGAGCGCCAAGGCGGCGCGCGTTTTGTGCTCGAAGCGGTGGAGAAAGGTGCCGTGGCCGTCATCACCGCCTCGGACATCGAAGTGCCGCGTGCCACGATGGTACGGGTGTCGGATCCTCGCTCGGCTTTAGCGGCGGTCGCTGCGTCCTTCTACCACCATCCTTCGCTCCAATTGCAAACGGTCGGTATCACGGGAACCAACGGGAAAACAACCACATCTTTTCTGCTCAAACACCTTCTCGATCGGGCGGATCGGCCTTGCGGGTTGATCGGCACGGTGCGCTATGTCATCGGCCCACGCGAATTGCCGGCCGAGCGCACGACGCCCGAAGCGGATGATGTGCAGCGTCTGCTCCGTGAGATGCGCGATATCAATTGTCGCGCCGCGGTGATGGAAGTGTCGAGTCATGCCCTGCATCAGGGCCGCGTGCAGCAAGTGGAGTTCGACGCAGGAATATTTTCCAATCTGACGCAGGATCATCTCGATTACCACGAGACAATGGAGGCCTATTATGCGGCCAAAGCCCTGCTCTTCGAACAGATCTCCGCGCAGACGCACAAACGCGGAACAGCCGTCGTCAATATCGATGACCGCCATGGTCGGAGGCTGGTCGACCACTACGCTCCGCGGGTCACAACCGTCACCTACGGTCAGTCCTCCGGAGCCATGTTCCGTGCGGTCGATCTCCGCACGGATTTCCACGGCACACAATACACCCTCGAGGCCGAGGGGCGCAGCTATCTTGTTCGGCTCCCGCTCTTCGGTCCGTTCAATGTCTACAACTCGCTCGCCGCGCTGGCCGCGATGCGCGCGCTGGGCCACGATGTGCGGAAGTCGGTTGATTCTCTCAGGAGCACCCCCCAGGTGCCCGGGCGTCTCGAAATGGTTACCGGGCCGAAGTCGTTCCGTGTTTTTGTCGACTACGCGCACACGCCGGATGCCTTGGGAAATGTACTGCGCACCCTGCGCTCGCTGGAACCGGTGCGGCTCGTGACCGTTTTCGGCTGTGGCGGCGACCGTGACCGCTCGAAGCGGGCTCCCATGGCTCGCGCGGCCGAGGATCTTTCGGATTGGTGCATCGTCACCTCGGACAATCCCCGCAGCGAGCATCCCGAAGCCATTTGCCAGCAGATCGCCGCCGCGTTGCGCGGAAAAAATCACGAGGTGATTGCCGATCGACGGGCGGCCATCCGCCGCGCCATCGCCATGGCGGAGCCCGGTGACATTGTTCTTGTCGCGGGCAAAGGTCACGAAAGCTATCAGGAATTCGCCGATCGCAAAGTGCCCTTCGACGACGTGGCGGAGTCGGCTGCCGCCTTGAGGGAGAAAGCCGCGTGAATATGGATCCGATCTCCTTCCATCAGCTGGCCGCCGCCTGCGGCGGCAAACTCGTCGTGGGTGACGGGGCCAAGACCTTCCGTTCGGTGGTGAAGGATTCCCGCTCGCTGCAGCCCGGTGAACTTTACTGGGCGCTGCGGGGTGAGAACTTCGACGGGCATGATTTTGTGGCTGCGGCTGCCGTCGCTGGAGCGGCGGGGGCGGTGGTTGAAACTGTCCCGCCGGGATCGCCCGGCGCTTTCCCGCTGGTGGTTGTTCCTGACTCACTCGCCGCATTGCAGCGCCTCGCCTCATGGCACCGCGACAGGATCAAAGCGCGCGTCATTTGCATCACCGGCAGCAATGGAAAAACGAGCACCAAGGACTTCACCGCATCGGTCGTAGCGACCCGCTTCATGGTGACCAAAACCGCAGGCAACCTGAATAACCATATCGGCCTGCCCCTGACGATCCTCGCGGCGGATTCCGACCACGAGGTCGCGGTCTGGGAAATCGGCATGAATCATCCGGGCGAAATCGCCGCGCTCGCCAGGATGGCGCGGCCCGATATCGGGATCATCACAAACATCGGGGTGGCTCATATCGAGTTTCTCGGCTCGAGGAAGGGTATCGCGCAGGAAAAAGGTATGATGGGCGAAGCGCTCACGGAGCACGATCTTCTCGTGTTGCCGTCCCACGATGAGTTTACGCCTTCTTTGGCTGCGCGCACCAAGGCACGGATCCGCTTGGCCGGAGATGGTGCGCAACTGCACGCGGAGGATGTGCGCGCCGCCTGCGATGGTCTCGATTTCGAGTTGGTGAGCGGAGATGAAAAAGTGGCGACTCACTTGCCCGTGACCGGTGAGCATATGGTGCGCAACGCCTTGCTCGCTGTTGCAGCGGGGGTTGAACTCGGTCTCTCCCTGCGGGAATGCGCATCAGGCCTTGCGGCAACGCAACTTTCCAAAGGGCGGCTCGCGTGTCTCAAGGTGCGAGGCGTCACCATCCTCGACGATAGCTACAATGCGAATCCCGATTCGATGGATGCCGCGCTGCACGCCCTGCGCGGTTTGCCCGGAGGCGGGCGGCGCATTGCGGTCCTTGGACGGATGGGCGAACTGGGTTCTTATGCCGAGGAAGGATACCGCCGCGTGGGCCGCACCGCCGCCGGGGCTGCGGACTTTGTCATTGTTGTCGGTGAAGAGGCCTCCCCGTTGGCGGACGAAGCCGAAGCTGCCGGCGCGCGCGCGGTGCAGCGCGTCTCCGACACGCACGAAGCTGCTTCCGCCCTTCGCGAACTGGCTGTTTCCGGCGACACGGTTTTGATCAAAGGTAGTCGCTCCGCCCGCATGGAGCGCGTGCTGGAGGATTTTTCCTGATGCTTTACTACCTACACTTTTTGAGCGGCTACGGGACTGGAGCGGAGACCGAGTTCTTCAAGGGGCTCAACGTTTTTCAATACATCACGTTTCGCTCGTTGGCGGCCGGCGTCACGGCATTCATTCTCTGCCTTATTTTCGGCAACCGGGTTATCCGCCGCCTTGTCTCGCTCAAGCTTGGTCAACCCATCCGCACTCAGGAAGAAGTTAATCGCCTGCACGAACTGCATGGGGCCAAGGCCGGCACTCCGACCATGGGCGGCACGCTGCTCCTCGGTGCGGTTGTCGTCTCCACTCTCCTTTGGGCGCGTCCCACCAATCCTCTTGTCTGGCTCTGCCTCTTCACGGTGTTTTTCCTCGGCGGACTCGGGTTCGTCGACGACTACCTCAAGGTCACCAGAAAATCATCCGATGGCATTAGCAGCAGGCTGAAGTTCGTGCTGCAGTGCGTGCTGGCGGGGATGGTCACCGCCTTCTTCGCGTTTGAGCCATCGCTCTCCGCCCAGGCCCCGCAGCTCTACGTTCCTTTCGCCAAGGAACCGATCCTGCAGAACTTGGGAATCTTCATGTTTTTCCTCTATCTTTTCGTCATCGTCGGCGCGTCCAACGCCGTGAATTTGACCGATGGTCTTGATGGCCTGGCGGCCGGTTGCACGGCGACGGTCGCCTTCGCCTTCGCCGTCCTCGCTTATACCGCAGGGAACGGTAAAATCGCCACCTACCTGCAAATTCCCTTCGTCTCCTTCTCCGGAGAGTTGTCGGTTGTGTGCATGGCTTTGGTTGGTGCGTCGCTCGGCTTCCTCTGGTGGAACTGCCATCCCGCGCGTGTTTTCATGGGAGACACAGGCTCGCTGGCCATCGGCGGCCTGCTCGGCGTGATCGCGATTTCGTGCAAGCAGGAACTTCTCCTCGCCCTCATCGGCGGCGTCTTCGTGCTCGAGGCCGGTTCTGTCATCTTGCAGGTCGCGAGCTTCAAGTCCACCGGCAAGCGCATTTTCAAAATGTCGCCCATCCATCACCATTTCGAGTTGAGCGGATGGAAGGAAAGCACCGTCATCGTGCGCTTCTGGATCCTCTCCATCATCTTCGCCTTTCTCGGGTTGGCTACCCTCAAGCTGCGGTGATTCTCATGGACTACACAGGAAGACATGTGGCGGTGCTCGGCCTCGGTCGCAGCGGCGAGGCGGCCACACGACTGCTCCTCGACAGCGGAGCCTCCGTCACCGTGCTCGACTCGGGCGATCCGGCGCCGCGGCGGGCGGCGGCCGAAACACTTTCCTCGCGTGGCGCACGCGTCGTTTTGGGGAACGACGCGTTGCGCTGCGTGCAGGATTTTGACTTCGCGGTGCTCAGCCCCGGGATCGATCCCGTTGTGCCGCTCGCGCGCAGGCCGGTCGAGGCCGGCGTTCCTCTCCTCGGGGAAATTGAACTGGCCTACCGCAGTTGCCGGTGTCCCGTCATTGCCATCACCGGAACGAATGGCAAGACGACCACCACCGGCCTGACCGCAGCGCTGCTCAATGCGTCCGGAATGCGGGCCGAGGCCTGCGGCAACATCGGCGTCCCGTTCAGCGAGGTGGCCGCAAGAAGTGCTTCGCTCGACGCCGCCGTGGTGGAGGTCAGCTCATTCCAGTTGGAGACCACAGACACTTTTCGTCCCCGGGTAGCGGTCTGGACCAACTTCAGCGCAAACCATCTGGACCGCTACCCGGACGTCAAAGCCTACTTTGCGGCGAAGCTGCATATCTTCGACCATCAGATGTCCGATGATTTCGTGGTGGTCAACGCCCGCCTTGATTTGCCGGCTCATCGCGCCCAGCGCATCACATTTTCGTCGTCGGTTGATGCGTTTGCCGACTTCACGATGAAAGGCGATGTCATCATGCATCGAGATGAGCGTCTTCTCGCCATGTCCGAAACCCGCTTGCGGGGTCCGCATAACGCGGAGAATCTCATGGCGGCATTCGCCGCGGCAACCTGCCTAGGCGCCGAAGTCGGGGGGATGGTTGCCGCTGCACGAACGTACTGTCCCCCTCCGCACCGATGCGAATTCGTGCGTGATCTCGACGGCGTCGCTTGGATCAACGACTCCAAGTCGACCAACCTCGATGCCTTGGCTCAGGCTCTCTGCGGTCAGGCGGGTAGGGTGGTCCTGATCGCCGGGGGAAAAAACAAGGGATTCGACTTCGCCCCATTGGCCGCACTTGTCGCCGAGCGTGTGCGCGCTGCGGTATTGATCGGCGAAATGCGCGATTCTATCGCCGTGGATTGGAAGGAATCCGCTGATTGTCATCTCGTGGCGGACCTCGGCGAGGCTGTGCTCGCGGCGCGCCGCTTGGCACGGCCGGGCGACACTGTCCTTTTTTCCCCTGGCACGTCCTCCTTCGACATGTTCCGCAGCTTTGAAGAACGCGGCGATCTTTTCCGACAACTAACCACCAACCTCAAGCCAAACAAAACAACACCATGAAACTGCAATTATTCAGCAAGATGACAGCCCGGCCCCGCAGCCGCAAAGTGGTCCGCGCCTCGGCGCGCGCCATGCGCGGCGGCGAGGAGGAATACTATGATGAGGCCGAACCGAACATGAAGTTGTCGCACGCCTTCATGGTTGTGCTCATTCTTCACGTCGTTGCGGTCGGCGGTATCTGGGCCTTCAACAACCTCCACTCGACAAAGAGTGCCTCTCTGACTTCGAACCTTACTGAGCGCATCGCGAAGGTGGCCGGTTCTACCGTGGTCAAGCCCGCCGCGCCGGCCCTTGCTGTGCAACGCCAGCCCGGCGATGCGGATGAACCGCTGCCGGCCGTAGACGGGGAGCAAATCTCGGCCCAACCGTCCTTCCGCACGGAGGAGCTGCCTGCGACGCCCGTCATTGCCGCCCCCAAAACAGCGACGGCAACCAAACCGGCGGCAGCGACCAAAGCGGCTGAGCCCAAGGTGGAGAGCAAAGCGCCGGCCCCAGCCGTCGAGCAGAAGGCCAGAGCAACGGCCGCCAAGCGTGAATCCTCCGTCGGTCCCGGCACCTACGCAGTGGCGAAGGGCGACAACCCCTACACCATCGCGAAGAAACTCGGCATTACCTACAAGGCGCTGCTCGAGGCCAACAAGATTACCGACCCGACCAAGCTGCAGATCGGACAGCTGCTCAAAGTCCCAGCCAAATCACAGTAGCAAGGGCCGTCTTTCATGCCACGCCGGACGGCATACATTCTCATCATCTCGATGGTCAGCTTGCTGACCGTCGGCATCGTCATGCTGCAGAGCACGGGCGCATTCGCGCGCGACAGTCATGGCGATATGTATTTTTTCGTCCGCAAGCAGGCGCTGTGGCTGTTCATCGGCTCGGTGCTCTTGGTGGGGGCTGCCATGACCGATTACCGTTGGTGGGGCCGGTGGCTCCCCTACATCTACGGGGTCTCGGCGCTGCTGCTGATCCTCTGCTTTGTCCCGTTTATCGGCATGAAGATCAACGGTGCCCACCGTTGGATCAATCTGGCCGTGATCACGTTCCAGCCGAGCGAACTTGCCAAGGTGGCGGTCTTGCTTTTTCTCGCTTGGTGGTATCATCGCTACGAGGCGGAGACGAAGCAGTTCTGGCGCGGTTTCGTTTTCCCCTTGGCCGGGGTCATGTTCCTCGTTGGACTCGTGGTCATTGAGGTCGATCTGGGCGCGTCGGCGCTGATCAGCCTGACTGCGCTGGCTGTGATGTTTGTCGCAGGAACCGGATTGCGCTGGTTGGTTCCCGTCGTCTTGGCCGGATTCGGCGGCCTTGCCTACGCCATCACCCACATCGATGAGCGCATGGCACGCCTTCTCGCTTTTACCGATCCGGAAAAATACCGCCTCGACGAGGGTTTGCAGCAGTGGCAGGCCATGTTGGCTTTCGGCACTGGCGGCGTCTCGGGGCTGGGTTTGGGCAATGGACGACTCAAAATGCTCTACCTGCCTTACGCGCACACGGACTTTATTTTTCCGATGATCGGGGAGGAACTCGGGCTGCGTTTCACCTTGCTCACCGTCTTCTGCTTTCTGTTGATTCTTCTGGCTGGGACCCTCATTGCGATGAACGCGCGCGATCGCTTCGGCATGCTGCTTGGTTTCGGTATCACCATCATTATCACCCTGCAGGCGGCCATCAATATCGGGGTGACCACTTCGATGCTTCCCAACAAGGGAATGCCGCTGCCCTTCATCAGCTACGGGGGCAGTAATCTCGCGGTCAATCTGCTGTTGATCGGCATGCTCCTCAACATTCACCGGCAAGGCCGTCGCGTGCCGAAGGCTCGCACCCGCGTCGTGCCGGCCACCAGTCTCTCGGTCCGCTTCTGATCCCATGAAATTTGCCATCGCATGCGGGGGAACCGGCGGCCATTTGTTCCCCGGTCTGGCGGTGGCCGAAGTCCTGCGCGGCAAAGGCCACGAGGTGCTTCTCTTCGTCTCCGAGAAGGAGATCGACAGCCGGGCCTTGCACAGCGCACCGTCGATCGCGCGCGAGACACTCCCTTCCATCGGCATGCCCCCGTTATTTTCACCGGCGGTTTTTCTCTTCCTCGGGCGGCTGCGTGCGAGCTACGCCAAGTGCCTCGAGGTTTACCGGAAATTCGCCCCTGATGCCGTGCTCGGGATGGGCGGGTTCACCAGCATCGCTCCTTTGGCGGCCGCGTGGCGTCGGAAAATCCCCGCCTTTCTCCACGACTCCAATGCCATTCCGGGCAAGGCGAACCGTCTCGGCTCGCGCTTTTGCCGCAAGGTCCTGCTGGGATTCCAGGAGTGCGCGCAATATTTTCCCGGACGTCCGGTTCTGGTCACGGGCACGCCGATCCGGAGCGAATTAACCGCTCCCGCCCTCGCCAAGTCGGCGGCGCGGAGCCAACTCGGCCTCGACGCCGGCCGGATGACTGTTCTCGTCATGGGAGGAAGCCAGGGAGCGGCTGGCATCAACACCTTGATGGCCCAGGCTGCCACGCACCTCGCCCCCGGGTCGTGCCAGATCGTCCACTTGTCCGGCCCGCGCGATGAGCAGAAAGTGCGTGGCGCCTACAATGCAGCCGGCATCGCCAACATTGTCATGCCCTTCTGCGACCGCATGGGCGAAGTCTATTCAGTGGCCGATCTTGTCGTCTCGCGTTCCGGCGCGGCAAGTCTGGGCGAACTCTCGTGGTTCGGCCTTCCCTCCGTGCTTGTCCCTTATCCACATGCGGCGGAGGATCATCAGAGGCTGAACGCGGAGATCTTCGTTCGCGCTGATGCGGCCCGGATGCTCGCGGAAAGTGTGGCGACCGGAGATTCTCTGGGTACTTTGCTGCGGTCGCTGCTCGGATCGCCGGCGACCTTGGCATCCATGGCCGCGGCAGCCAGAGCTTTGGCTCCGCGCGATGCAGCCGGCCGGGTGGCCGCGGTGTTGATCGAGGTTAAAAAATGACAACGCAGGAATTGGCCGAACTTTTGCATGGTGCGCCGCGGCGCATCCACCTGATCGGTGTCGCCGGTTCGGGCATGAGCGGCATTGCCGCACTGCTGCTTACCCTCGGTCACCGCGTGAGCGGATCCGACAAGGTCGACACGGTGGAAGTGAAGCGCCTGCAAGCGCTCGGGCTGGAGTTCCACAAGCCGCAGCAGGCATCTGATGTGCAGGGCGCCGAACTGGTGGTTTATTCCTCGGCCATCCGCGAGGGCAACACAGCCTATGATGCGGCCCAGAAGCTGGGTTTGCCGATGGTCCGTCGTGCGGAGGCTCTGGCCGCTCTGATGGCAGGCAAGAAAGGTATCCTCATTTGCGGCATGCACGGCAAGACGACCGTCTCGGCCATGGTGGCCCATGTACTCCGGGCGGGGGGGCTGCATCCTTCGCACTATGTCGGCGCGGAAATTCCCATCCTCGGCACCAACGCGCGTTGGGATGCCGGCGGCGAACACTTCGTCGCAGAAGGCGATGAAAGCGATGGCACCATCGTGATTTATCATCCGGAACACGCGGTGGTCCTGAATGTCGAACCCGAGCATCTCGATCACTACGCAGATCTGCCGGCGATCGACGCTGCATTCACCCGGATGCTCGGGCAGACCACCGGTAAGATTTTTTACTGCGCTGACGACGAGGGGGCGTCCCGCCTTTGCGCCGCGCGTTCGAACGCCGTATCTTACGGCCAGACTGGACGCTACTCGTTCCGTGAATTCCGCACAGCCAACTTCACCTCGGAGTTCGCTTTCTGTCGCGACGGCCAGGAACTAGCCAGAGTCAGGCTCAACGTTCCCGGCGAGCACAACGCGCTCAATGCGACAGCGGCGCTCGCGGTCGGCGTCGAACTCGGGCTCGATCCGCAGACCGGCGCCGCGGCGATGGAGACTTTCCGCGGCGCGCGGCGCCGCTTCGAGGTCGTCCACTCCTGCGAGGATTATTTGGTGGTGGATGATTACGGCCATCACCCCACCGAAATCGCCGCCGTGCTTCGCGCCGCCCGCGCCACAGGCCGTTCGCGGGTCGTCCTTCTTTTCCAACCGCACCGCTACACCCGAACTCGCGCGTTGCGTGACGAGTTTGGCCGGGCCCTCGCGCTTGCCGACGCCGCGGTGGTCACGGACATCTACCCGGCGAGCGAACCTCCGCTTCCGGGCGTCACCGGCGAAATGCTCGTCCTTGCGGCCAGGGAGTGCGGAGCCGCTGAAATTTTCTACGAGGCACGCCGCGAACTGGCGGTCATGGCCGCGGCACGCATGATGCAACCGGGCGATCTGCTTGTCACCCTGGGTGCCGGTAATATCCACGAGCAGGGGGCATCGCTGGCTCGTGACCTCGGCACGCTCGGGGTGCTGCGGTCGGCCATGGGTGCCGGAATTGCGCGGCTTTATGAACCGATGGCGAAACATACGACAATGCGGGTCGGCGGCCCGGCACAGTTCTGGCTCGAGCCGGAGAGCGAGGAGGGATTCTGCGAATTGGTGCGTGTGGCCCATGCGGAAAAAATCCCGCTGATGGTCGTCGGCCGCGGATCCAACCTCATTGTCCGCGATGGAGGTTTGCGCGGCGCGGTTGTGCGTTTGCGGCGCGGCGTCTTTGGCCAGTTTTCGGTGGAAGGCGAATCGATCCGAGCCGGGGTGGGAGTTCGCCTCAAGGCGCTGAGTGGCGCGGCCATGGCCGCCGGCTTGGCCGGCTTCGAATGGATGGAGGGTATACCCGGCGATGTTGGGGGTTGCCTGCGGATGAACGCCGGCGCGATGGGCGTGGAGGCGTTCGACCAAGTCGTGCGCCTGCGCTACGCCGACAACGAGGGAAACATTCTGGAGAAAACCCCGCAGGAACTCGAGGTGAGCTACCGGCACGTGCCGCTCCTGCGGACCAATTATGCTCTCTCCGCATTTTTCCGCGGACAAGCCTGCCCCTCGGTGGAGGTCGAACAGCGAACGCGCGATTACGCGGGAAAGCGCAAAGCCGCCCAACCCTCCGGGGCCAGCGCCGGATGCATTTTCCGCAACCCAAGAGACGCCAAGGCCGGACAGCTTGTCGATTCCGCTGGTTTGAAAAACTTGAGCGTGGGAGCCGCGCGCGTTTCGGACCGTCACGCCAATTTCATCCTCAACGAGGGCGGGGCGACTGCTGCCCAAATCCTTGAGCTTATCGAGCAGGTGAAGACGGCGGTGCGCAAAAAGCACGGGTTTGAGCTCGAAACGGAAGTGCAGATTATCGGGGAGGATGCTTTGGCCGTATGAACACTGAACTCAAAGGCCTGCATATGGTCGTCCTGAAGGGTGGTCCGGGATCCGAGCGGGATGTTTCCCTGCGATCCGGCGCCGCGGTGGCGCGCGCCTTGCGCGAGGGTGGCTACCGGGTGACGGAGGTGGAGGTTGCCGGGCGCGAGATTGCCCTTCCTGAGGATGCCGGGCTTTGCGTCAACATGGTGCACGGGACATTCGGCGAGGACGGCGAACTGCAGTCCCTGCTTGATGCATGCGGCGTCGCCTATACTGGGGAAAATGCGGCGGGAAGCCGGCTGGCCTTCGACAAGCTGGAAAGCAAGCGTCGCTTCGAGGCGGCGGGAGTGCCTACCCCGCGGTGGGAGAGGATCGCCGCCACCGCACGGCCCAGCCTGCCATTTCCTCTCGTGATCAAGGCTCCCCGCGAGGGCTCTAGCGTCGGGGTGCACATCGTGCGGGGCGAGGAGGAATTGGTCTCGGCTTTGCAGGACTGCGCCTCGTTGGACAAAGAAATTCTCGTCGAGGAGTTCGTCGCCGGCCGGGAACTCACTGTGGGTGTGGTCGGCGACCGCGCCATGGCGGTGGTGGAAATATGTCCGAACGAGGGTTTTTATGACTACGCGCACAAGTACACGAAGGGCGCTTCCGAATACTTTTGTCCAGCGCCTCTGGATGCGGAGACCACCCTGCGCGTGCAGCAGACCGCCCTGCGTGCCCACCGGGCTCTCGGCCTCGAGGTCTATTCTAGGGTGGATATCCTGCTGCGTGGCGATGGGTCGCTTTTTGTCCTCGAAGCCAATACGATTCCGGGCATGACGGAGACGAGCCTTCTGCCCAAAGCCGCCGCGGCGGCGGGCTTGGACTTCCTCGCTCTCTGCGAAGAGATCGCACGGCTTTCCATGCCAAGATTCACCGGCAAATGAGATTCTTCCGTTCCAAAAAAATCCGTGGCAAAAAATCACCACGTCGGCGCCGCCGAGAGCATTTGCTCGAGGTCACGGCGACAGCGGAGACCGAAAGGCGCCGCCGCAATCAGAAGATTGTCCTCTATGTCGGCGAGGCGATCGTGCTCCTCGGGATTGTCGCGTTTGCCTGGCTGGGCATCCGTGCCTTGCTCAACAATCAGATTTTCGAAAACTCCCGATACAATGTCAGGGTGGTGGAGGTGGCCACCGACGGCGTCATGACGCGTGAGCAGGCGCTGGCCAAGACGGGGATCCACGAGGGTCTCAATATCTTCTCGCTGAACCTCGACTCCGCACAACGCGCCCTTGCCAGCATTCCGGAGATCAAGTCGGCCCGCGTCGAACGCATTCTTCCGGATACAGTGGCCATTGAGATCGAGGCGCGCCGTCCGGTTGCATGGGTCGCGCCGCATGACACGGGCGAGGATCCTTCGGCCATGGCCACGGCCTGCTTGGTCGACAAGGACGGAGTGATGATGAAACCGGATAAACTCAATCCCGCGCATGTCCGCCTGCCGGTCATCTACGGAGTTCCGACCGAGCAGTGGCGCCCCGGCGACCAGATTGATCTGCCCGAATTGCGCGCTGCTCTCGAACTGTTCCTCCGTGCCGCCGACAAGAACAGTCCCGAGATCGCCCTGCGCGCCGCCGACGTCAGTAAAGGTTGGTGCATTGTCGCCTGGAGCGATGCGAAGACGCGCTACACCTTCGGGACCAAGGATATGCCCGGCCAACTCGATCGCCTGCAGAGGATACTGGGCTATGTCCAGCAGACTTCCCGGAAGATCGCCACCGCCAACCTCATGCCCGAACGCAATACCCCGGTCACCTTTCAGGGCGACCCGCCTCCGGCCGAGATCATCGCGCCGGCGGAGGCCCCCAAAAAAACTAAACCCTGACACCATGGCCCGCCCCTTGCTGCATGTAGGATTGGAGATCGGGACGACAAAAGTCGCCGCAGTCATCGCTGAGACCAGCAGCGATGGCCTTCTCCGCATCATCGGCACCGGCGAATCTCCCTCGCGCGGGGTGCGCAAAGGCGAGATCGTCGACATCGGCAAGATCACCCTCTGCCTCAACGATGCTCTTTCAGCGGCCGAGGAGAAAGCGGACCGTGAAATAACCGAGGTCGTGGTTGCCGTCACAGGATCTCACCTCGACGGCCTCAACAACCGCGGCGGAATCATGATTCCGGAGGACCGCGACGAGATCGAGGAGGAGGACGTCCAAGAGGTCGAACAGAGCGCCCTTGATGTCACGATTCCCAGCGGCAATGCGTTCCTCCACACGATCGTCCAGCGGTACTACGTCGACGGACAGCAGGGCGTGGCCAGCCCGCTCGGCATGATCGGTCGCAGGCTCGAGGCTTCGTTTCATATCGTGCATGGCACGAAAACACGCATCCAAAACAATATTCGCTGCATCCGCGAGGCCAACCTCAAGCCGAATAATGTCGTGATGAGCGCCGTTGCCTCTTCCCACGCGATCCTCGACCAGAGTGACAGAGAGCTTGGCGCCCTGGTCATCGACGTAGGCGGCGGGACAACCGATTATATTCTTTTCCGCGATGGTGCCGTCATCCACTCAGGCGTTCTGGCCGTCGGAGGCGATCATATCACCAACGATATTTCCATCGGCCTGAAAATTCCGACCAAGTGGGCGGAAAAGATCAAGATAGAGCATGCCGATGTGGCTCCGGGATCGACGGCCGCCCGCGGAGCGATCGAAATCGAGGATCAGACTCTCGCCGGCCGCCATATCGAACGCCGCATACTCAACATCGTGGCGGAAGCTCGGGTCAGGGAACTTCTCATGCTGCTCAAGCGCCGGGTGAACATCGAGCGCCACGCCCAGTTCATCGGGGGGGGCGTGTTGATCACCGGGGGCACCGCGGAACTGAAAGGCATCGCAGCATTGGCCTCGGAGGTTTTCGGGATGCCCGCGCGTGTGGCCTGTCCGCGTCCCATCCTCGGGCCGAGCGTACTTTTCGAGAGTCCGCGTTTCAGCACGGTCGTCGGCCTGGTGCTTTACGCGCAAGCCGCGCAGGAAGCCCTCGAGGAAATTTCCATCTTCGACCGCCTGCGGAGCAAAATAGGCAGGATCATTCCCGGGTTATGATCAATCTTGGTCCCAACTCTTCGGCGGCCTCTCCCGCTGTTCCGGTGACTTCGATCAAAGTGATCGGCGTCGGCGGTGCCGGTCTGGCTCTCATCGAGCGTCTCACCGCCCTGGATCTCGGCCTGACGAAACTTATCGCTTCCGGAACCGACGCACAGGCGTTGCTCGCTTCCTCAGCCGAGCAAAAAATCCAACTTGGCCGCGAGCGGACCAAAGGTCTTGGGGCGGGCGGTGACCCATCTGTCGGGGAGGGTGCCGCGCGTGAAAGCGCCGAGGAAATCTGCTCGGCCTGCAGCGGCGCCGAGATGGTGATTGTTTGTGCGGGCTTGGGTGGCGGCACCGGCTCCGGCGCGGCGCCGGTCGTGGCGGCCGAAGCGAAAAAAAACGGCGCCTTGGTCCTTGGCCTGGTCACACTCCCGTTCCGCGGTGAGGGGGGCAAGCGTCGAAAGCAGGCTGAGGTTGCTTTGTCACGCTTGTCGCGGCCCTGTACCGCGGTTCTTTGTTTTGAGAATGAACGCATGTCGGCGCACGGGGCCGCAGACGTGCCTGTGGCCGAGGCTTTTAGCGCTTCCGCCGAAGTGATGGCATCCGCGGTGCTCGCCCTCGTTCGCATGGTCACCTTGCCGGCGGTTCTTCGGCTCGGAGTCGATGAGCTCTTGCAGGTCTTCCATGGTGCCGACGCACGTTGCCAGTTCGGTCATGGCACCGCGTCCGGGGCCGACCGTGTTCACGTCGCTGTGGAGCAGGCCCTGCAGAGCCCGCTGCTCGACAGCGGCAGTCTTCTCGCCGATGCAGAGAGCGTTCTTGTGCATGTCACCGGCAGTGCTTCGCTCAGGCTGTCCGAAGTCAAGAAAGTGCTGGCCCAGCTCTCGGTTCATATCGAGGATTCCGCGGAGATCATGTTGGGGGTCGCCACGGATGGCCAAGCCGGTAATGCCATCAGCGTGAGCATCATGGCCTGTGCGCGTTCTTCTGGAGGACTCTTGGCGGCCGAGGAAGTCGAGGAAGATGAGGTTGTGACCACGGAGGAGAACATGGAGACGTCCGTGGAAAACGACGGCCAATCCGAGGACAAAGAGAAGAACCCCGTCCAGACCAAGCGCCGGAAGGTTGCTGTGGAGCAGACCCAGGAGGAGTTGCCGCTGGATCAGGCCATGCGCGGACGATTCAAGGACTTGGATCCGACGATGGTCGACGGTCAGGATTTGGATATCCCCACGTTTATTCGGATGCGGTTGCGGCTGAAATAGTGTTATTTTTCCGGCCACGATGAGACCGGATCGTTTCACCCAAAAGATGCAGGAGGCGCTGAATGCTGCCGCCGACCTGACGAGCAAACTCCAACAGCAGGAAATCGGCGACGAACAATTTCTGCTCGCGCTTCTCGATCAGTCCGAGGGCGTCGCCCTTCCCCTCTTGCAGAAAATCGGCGTCTCCACCGCCCGGCTGCGGGAACAACTCGACGCCGCCCTAGCGAGCCGCCCCAAGGTGTCGGGCTCTGTCGGGCAGCCGCATATCGGCGGCGATCTGCGCAAGACCCTTGAAGCGGCCGAGGGAGTCATGGCCAAACTCAAGGACGAGTACCTCAGCGCCGAGCACTATCTTCTTGCCTTGGCCCAGTCGTCCGATGCGGCCGGAAAACTGCTGCGCGAGGACGGAGCGACGTACGATAACCTGATGAAGGCGCTGGTCGAGGTGCGCGGCTCCCAGCGGGTGACCGACCAGAACCCGGAAGAAAAATACCAGACGCTGCAAAAATACGGACGCGATCTCACCGATCTGGCCAAGCGCGGCAAGATCGATCCGGTCATCGGTCGCGACGAGGAAATCCGCCGCACCATGCAGGTCTTGTCGCGCCGCACCAAAAACAACCCCGTCCTCATCGGCGAGCCTGGGGTGGGCAAAACCGCCATCGTCGAGGGTCTCGCGCGCCGCATCGTCAGCGGCGATGTCCCTGAATCGCTGAAGAACAAAAAGCTCATCGCCATGGATATCGGCGCGATGATCGCGGGTGCAAAGTTTCGCGGGGAATTCGAGGAGAGGCTCAAGGCCTTTCTCAAGGAGGTGACCTCGTCGGAAGGTCAGATCATCCTCTTCATCGACGAACTGCACACGATCGTCGGTGCAGGAGCCGCCGAGGGATCGGCCGACGCCTCGAATATGCTCAAGCCGCAGCTGGCCCGAGGAGAACTGCGTACCATCGGCGCCACGACTCTCGATGAATACCGAAAATACATCGAGAAGGACGCTGCCCTCGAGAGGCGCTTCCAGCCAGTCATGGTCAAAGAGCCTAGCGTGGAAGACACCATCGCCATCCTGCGTGGTCTCAAGGAGCGCTACGAGGTGCACCATGGTGTCCGCATCCAGGACTCCGCGCTGGTCGGCGCCGCCGTGCTCAGCGACCGCTACATCAGCGACCGGTTTCTCCCGGATAAGGCCGTCGATCTCATCGATGAGGCAGCTTCACGGCTGAAGATCGAGTTGGACTCGATGCCGACGGAGCTCGACAAGCTCGAGCGCGAGATCATGCAGGGGGAAATGGAGCGCACCGCGCTGAAAAAAGAGAAAGACGCCGCGAGCAAGGAGCGTCTGGCCAAGCTGGAAAAGGAACTCGCCGACTTGAAGGAGAAGGGCTCTAAGCTCAAGGCCCAGTGGCAGAACGAGAAAAAGCAGGTGACCGAGTCGCGCAAGTTGGCCGAGCAGATCGAGGAATTGAGGAACCAACTTGAGTCTGCCCAGCGCCAGGGCGACTACGCCAAGGCCAGCGAAATCCAATACGGACAAATTCCCGAACTGTCCACGAAGCTCGAGGAGCACAACAAGAAGCTGGCCAAGGAGGGCGGGGGACAACTCCTGCGCGAGGAGGTGACCGAGGACGATGTGGCCAAGGTCGTGGCCACCTGGACAGGCATACCCGTCTCCCGTCTGCAGGAGGGTGAGCGGCAAAAGTTGGTCAAGATGGAAGAGCGCCTCATGGAGCGCGTGGTCGGGCAGGGGCAGGCCATCAAATCGGTGTCCAACGCCGTGCGTCGTGCCCGCGCCGGCCTGCAGGACGAGAACCGTCCGATCGGATCCTTCATTTTCCTCGGCCCGACCGGCGTCGGCAAAACCGAGCTTTGCAAGGCGCTGGCCGAGTTTCTCTTCGATGACGAGAACTCCATCGTGCGTCTCGACATGAGCGAATACATGGAGAAGCACACGGTGGCGCGGCTCATCGGCGCTCCTCCCGGTTATGTCGGCTACGACGAGGGAGGGCAACTCACCGAGGCCGTGCGTCGGCACCCTTATTCCGTGGTGCTTTTCGACGAGGTCGAGAAGGCCCACGGGGATGTGTTCAATGTCCTGCTCCAGGTGCTAGACGACGGGCGTATCACGGACGGGCAGGGACGGACCGTGGATTTCAAGAACACGGTCATCATCATGACGTCCAACATTGGCAGCCAATTCATCATGGAGGATCTGCCGGTGGAGGAGCGCAACCGCCGCGTGATGGAGGCCTTGCGCGGGCATTTCCGCCCAGAATTTCTCAACCGCATCGACGAGACGATCATCTTCGACCGCCTCAGCGACAAGGAGATCACCAGCATCGTGGATATCCAACTCAGGCGCCTGCTCAAGCGCCTCGAGCAGCAGGGCATCCGTCTTGAGCTGACCGAGAAGGCGAAGGAATTCCTCGGCAAGGAGGGCTACGACCCCGCCTACGGGGCGCGCCCGCTCAAGCGGGTCATCCAGCAGCAAATCCTCAACCCGCTCAGCGTGGCCATCCTCGATGGCGACTTCGGCGAAGGAGATGTGATCGTGGCCGAGGTGGAGAAAGACCACCTGGAGTTCCGGAAAAAATAACTACTCGCGCATGCGGACGAGCAGGTCGCCGGCGTCCACCGCATCGCCGGCGGCTACGAGGATCTCGCCGATCGAACCGTCGCACGGTGCGTAGAGCGTGGTCTGCATTTTCATGGCCTCAAGCGTGAGAAGTTTGTCGCCTTTGGCCACGCGCGCGCCGTTGCCCGGTTCGATACTGGTGATCATTCCCGGAATGGGTGCGCCGACCTCGAGCGGCTTGGCCGGATCGGCTTTCGGGTGCTCCTTCTTTGTGATTTGCAAGGATTTGTCCGTGATGGCGACTTCGCGGGGCATGCCGTTCAGCTCGTAAAATACGATACGTCGCCCGTCTTTGTCGGCCGGTCCAAGATTGACCAGCTTGATGAACAGCGTCTTGCCCTGCTCAATCTCGACCGCGATCTCCTCACCGGTCCTCAGTCCGTAGAAAAATGCGGGCGTCGGCAAAACGCTGACCTCGCCGTATTCCCGCGCAAACTTGGTGAAGGCGGCAAAGACCTCGGGATACATCAGGTGGCTGTAGAGTTCGTCGTCGTCGGGCGCGTGCTTGAGTTTCGGCGTCAATTCCTTGCGCACCGCCTCGAGGTTCACCTTGGGTGCGCGCGCGGCCCCTACCTTCTTTTTGCCCAGCACCACCTCGACGACTTTTGGCGGCCAACCGCCCACCGGTTGCCCGAGGCCACCGGCCAGCATGTCCTTGACCGATTCCGGAAACGGTGTGCCGGGCGGCAGGTTGGGCACATCCGCGGGTTTGATGCCGCGGGTGAAAAGAAAAAGCGCCATGTCGCCGACCACCTTGCTCGACGGCGTCACTTTGACGATGTCGCCGAAGAGTTGGTTCACCTCTGCATAGCAGCGCGCGATCTCCGGCCAGCGGTGGCCGAGGCCCATCGAGGCAGCCTGCTCCTTGAGGTTGGTGAATTGCCCGCCCGGCATCTCGTGCAGGTAGACTTCCGCGCTGCCTGTACGCGGTGCGGTGTCGAACGGTGCGTAAAAGGTGCGCGCTTGCTCCCAGTAATCGGCAAACTCGTTGAGTGCCTCCAGCGAAAGACCCGGATCATGCGGCGTGTTCTGCAGCGCCGCCACGAGGCTGTTGAGGTTGGGCTGGGAGGTCGAACCTGACATCGAGGAAATGGCGGCATCGACCACGTCGGCCCCGGACTCGATGGCCGCCAGCACAGAGGCCGCGTTTACGCCACTCGTGTCGTGGGTGTGGAAGTGGATCGGAAGATCCGTCGCCGAGCGCAGCGCTTTGACCAGCGCCCGTGCGGCGAACGGACGGCAGAGTCCGGCCATGTCTTTGATCGCGAGGAAGTGCGCGCCCATTTTTTCCAGCTCCTTGGCCAGCTTGAGGTAATATTTGAGGGAATATTTGACGCGCTTCGGATCGAGGATGTCGCCGGTGTAGCAGATCGTACCCTCGCAGATGGCTTTCGTCTCGCGCACCGCCTCCATCGCCGCGCGCAGGTTGGCCAGATCGTTGAGTGAGTCGAAGACGCGGAAGATGTCCATGCCGCTCTCCGCCGCATGCCGGACAAAACCGGACACGACATTGGGCGGATAGTTCGAGTAGCCGACGGCGTTGGAGCCGCGCAGCAGCATTTGGAAGCAGATGTTCGGCACCTTGGCGCGCAGGGCGCGCAGCCGGTCCCAAGGATCTTCCCGCAGGAAGCGCATGGCGGAATCGAAGGTTGCGCCGCCCCACATCTCGAGGCTGAACAACTGCGGCGCGCGCCGCGCCACCGCGTCGGCCACGAGGAGCATGTCGTGGGTGCGCACGCGGGTGGCCAGCAGCGACTGGTGCGCGTCGCGGAAGGTGGTGTCGGTGAACAGCGCTCTTTTCTGCTTGCGCGTCCAGGCCGCGAATTGTTCCGGCCCCAGCTTGAGCAACTGCTGACGGGTCCCGGCGGGCGGATTCACCCGCAGGTCGACGGAGGGGAGGGGGGCAGGCACGGGTTTGGCCGGAGGTTTGTAGCCCTTGGCCTCGGAGTTGCCGTTGACCGAGACATCGGCCAGAAAATACATCAGCTTGGTCGCGCGGTCGCGGCGCGGCTTGAACTCGAAAAGCGCGGGGGTCTTGTCGATGAAGGTGGTGGTAGCATCGCCCGCACGGAACACGGGGTTGGTCACCACGTTCTCGAGGAACGGCATGTTCGTCTTCACGCCGCGGATGCGGAACTCGCGCAGCGCCCGGTGCATGCGTTGCAAGGCGATGGGGAAGGTCTGGCCCGAGGTGGTGATCTTGACCAGGAGCGAGTCGTAAAACGGCGTGATCGTGCTGCCGGTCGTGCCCATGCCGGAGTCGAGGCGCACGCCGAAGCCCGCGGCGCTGCGGTAGGTGACGATCTTCCCGTAGTTCGGGGTGAAATTGTTGGCCGGGTCCTCGGTGGTTACACGGCACTGCACGGCGAACCCGTTGCGCGGCACATCCGCCTGCGCGGGCAGCGCGAGTTCCGGTCCGTGCAGACGCGCACCCGCCGCCACCAAGATCTGCGAGCGCACCAGATCGATCCCGGTGATCTGCTCGGTCACCGTGTGCTCGACCTGGATGCGGGGATTCATCTCGATGAAGAACCACTCGTGCTTATCGTAGTCGTAGAGAAACTCGACTGTCCCCGCATTGTTGTAGCGGATGCCGCGCGCGATCTGCACCGCCGCATCGCAGAGGTCGGTTCGGACTTTGTCCGGCAGGTTGATCGACGGGGCCACCTCCACGACCTTCTGGTGCCGGCGTTGCACCGAGCAGTCGCGCTCGTGCAGATGCAGCACGCCGGCGTGCGAGTCACCCAAAATTTGGACCTCAATGTGCTTGGCCCGCGGAATGTATTTCTCGAGAAAGACCGCCGGATTGCCGAAAGCGCGGCCCGCCTCGTTGCGCGCCTCGTCGAGCAGGGAGGCGAGTTCGCTTTCCTTGCGCACCACACGCATGCCGCGCCCGCCGCCGCCGAAGGCCGCTTTGATCATGAGGGGAAAACCGATCCTTCTGGCGATCTTCAGTGCCGACGCCCTGTCCTCCACCGGTTCCTCGGTGCCGGGCAGTACGGGCACGCCCAATTTGATGGCCAGGGCGCGCGCCGCCGTCTTGTCGCCCATCATTTCGAGCAGATCCGGGCGCGGCCCGACAAAGATGACTCCGGCCTCCTCGCAAGCGCGGGCCAGTCCGGCATTCTCCGAGAGGAATCCGTAGCCCGGATGGATCATGTCCACCCCGCGATCGCGCGCCAAACCGACGATGCTCTCGATGTCCAGATACGCGCCGACCGGTCCTTTGCCACGACCAATCACATAGGCTTCGTCCGCCTTGAAGCGGTGGATGGAAAATCTGTCCTCCTCCGCGTAAATCGCAATGGTGCGCATGCCCAGTTCGTTGGCGGCGCGGAAAACGCGGATGGCGATCTCGCTGCGGTTGGCGACAAGAAGAGTTTTGCCGGTCACATCGATCGGCGGAGTCTTTCTTGGCGCGTTTTGCTTGGGCTTCGAGGCGGTCATGAACACCTTTTGTAGAAAAGACCGCGACCCATGGCAATGTCAGTCGACTGGCGGGCGCTTGTGGCCCGTCCCGGCGGCAGGTAGAAGTCGGTCGGTGAGGTGCTCGGCGCCAAAGTTTGTTTATCTTTCGGCGATTTTCGTCGTCGGCTCGTTGGTTTTATATTTTACGCCACGCACGATCTCCGGGCGGGTTGTCTTGCGGACTCTCGAAGGACAGAACTTGCCGACGGTGGGAGCCAAGGTGAAAGTTTACCCCCCCAACGGCAGGTGCAGGCGCAACTCGCCCTCTGGCTTGCTGGTTGCCGCGCGTCCACCGAGGAGAATGAGACAGCGCTTCGTGCGGAGCGGGAGGCGTGGCAGGGACGTGCGGCGCCAGCGGGAGGAGGCCACTCGCATCTTGCGCGTGGCTTTGGAGGCCCAATACCCCCGGCCTTGCGACTTGCCGCGCTCGGCAAATCAAGGCGGAAGAGGAAAGCGAGGAGGCTTTTGCGCGGGTACAGTTGCTATCGGCAGCGTTAGAGAATGAGGAGGATCCGGTTGGCTTCGTGCAGAAGCTCCCGCCAACTGCCCTGACCGGCCAGACGGTGTCGGACGGAAGTTTTTCCATCAAGGTTCCCTTGGCGCAAGCGCAGGCTGTGATCGTCTCCTGCGATCGGGAAGGGGAACGTCCCGAAAAATTCATCTGGCTGCAAATCTTGCCCGCCTTCACCCTTGCGCCTTTGGAGTTCTCCAACGGCAATATTCTTACGTTCCCGCGCCTCCTTGAGTTGGCCGGGGACGCCAAGGCGGCCTCCAGTACTGCGCATCCGGCCTCGCGCCAGTCCGAAACTAGGTAGCCGCTGAATCACGCGGTCTGGTGTGCTGAGGTTGCCGCAATCATCACCGCCGTGAGTCGAAGCAGGGTGCTGCCGTCACCCGAGCGATTTCCTATCCCACACCGGTCATGCCGCTGCTCGGTACTGGCAACGATCGGCCACGGCCGTCGGCTCCGTCTCCGGGTATCCTTCGGCTGGAACAGCGGGGCTTGCCGGTCGCGGGTTCCGCTTACTTCAGGGCAGCCAGCTTGCGCCCGAGGGAACTCTTGCGGCGGGCTGCGGCGTTGCGGTGGATGGTGCCATTCTTGACCGCGCGGTCGAGTGCCGAGGAGAGTCGGCGTGCCAACTCTCCTGCTGCTTTCTTGTCCGCAGCGACGAAGGCTTCGCTGGACTTTTTGGAAAGCGTTTTGAGCGCTTGCTGGGCACTGCGGTTGCGGGTCGTTCGGACCTCAGATTGACGTGCGCGTTTCGCGGCGGATTTGATGTTGGCCATTTTATTTTGTTGGTTGTCGTGCCAGAGGGGAGAATCGAACTCCCGACCAAGGGCTTATGAGTCCCCTGCTCTACCGCTGAGCTACCCTGGCGTGTGACAGCGGCGACCCCGCGTTGGCGTGGCCGGAAAGGGGGCGTAATTTGCCTTTCGCCCTTTTGCCATGCAAGGAAAAAGCGGATGCATGCACGTTCAGGCTACCTTCTGCTTGAGTGGCAGGAGATTCTGGGGCTCGGTCGAAATCTCTCCCTGCAGGCCTGCCAAGGGGTCTTGGTTTCTTTCCTTTTGCTTTTTCACCCGGTTCGGGAAGGCGGGTGATAATGGTGCATTGACCTCCGGCCCGAGGTTCCCTTAAATACGCGGCCCTCCCGGAATCTAACCACAAACCAAACAAAATGATTAAAATCGGCATCAACGGCTTCGGGCGTATCGGGCGGCTTGTTTTCCGCGCCATCGCGGAACAGGGACTCCTCGGCAAAGACTTTCAAGTGGTCGCGGTCAATGACCTCGTGCCTGCGGACAATCTGGCCTATCTGGTCAAATACGACTCCACGCAGGGCGCCTTCAAAGGCACGGTGAGCAGCGAGAAATCCTCACCCTCAGCCGCCGAGGACGATGTGCTTGTCGTCAACGGGCAGAAAATCAAATGCCTCGCGGTCAAAGAAGGTCCGGCCTCCCTGCCTTGGAAGGATCTTGGCGTGGACATCGTCCTCGAATGCACCGGACTTTTCACCGAGGCCTCCAAGGCCAAGGGCCATCTGGATGCCGGCGCCAAAAAAGTCATCATCTCCGCCCCGGCCAAGGAAGAAGACATCACGATTGTGATGGGCGTGAACGACGACAAATACGACGCGGCCAAGCACCATATTATTTCCAACGCCAGCTGCACGACCAACTGTCTTGCGCCCGTCGTCTCGGTCCTGCTCAAGGAAGGCTTTGGCCTCGATGAGGCTCTCATGACCACGGTGCACAGCTACACCGCGACCCAGAAGACGGTCGATGGTCCTTCGAAAAAGGATTGGAAGGGCGGACGTGCCGCAGCGATCAACATCATTCCTTCGACCACCGGCGCGGCCAAAGCGGTGGGCCTCGCCATCCCCGAGATCAAAGGCAAAATCACCGGCATGGCCTTCCGTGTGCCGACGCCGACCGTCTCGGTCGTCGACCTCACGGTCAAGACCGTCAAGGAGACCAGCTACAAAGAGATTTGCGCGGCGATGAAGAAGGCCAGCGAGACCTACCTCAAAGGCATCCTCGGCTACACCACGGATGAGGTGGTATCGTCCGATTTCATCCATGATACCTCATCGAGCATCTTCGACGCGGGTTCGGGCATCGAGCTGAACAGCCGCTTCTTCAAGCTGGTCAGCTGGTATGACAACGAGTGGGGCTACAGCAACCGCTGCGTCGACCTGCTCAAAAAAGTCGCAGCCAAGCTCTGATCGACTGGTTTCCTGAGCGGTGCCCGGTCGCCCCGGGCGCTGTTTGTCTCTCCATCTAAAAGACATGTCTAAATTCAAGACCCTCCGCGATCTGGATTTCTCGGGAAAGCGCGCCCTCATCCGCGTTGACTTCAACGTGCCGCAGGACAAAGCCACCGGCGCGATCAGCAACAACCAGCGCATCGCCGCAGCTTTGCCCACGATCAAGCACGTGCTCGACCAAGGCGGCTCCGTGGTCCTCATGAGCCATCTTGGGCGTCCCAATGCTCAAAGAGTGGAGAAGTTCACGCTTAAGCCGGTCGCGGCGGAGTTGGAAAAACTTCTCGGACGTCCGGTCCAGTTTGTCCCCGAGTGCACCGGCCCGGTTGCCGAGGACTCGTGCGCCGCGTTGAAGCCCGGCGATGTCGTCCTGCTGGAGAACCTGCGCTATCACATCGAGGAAGAGGGCAAGGCAAAGCAGGAAGACGGATCCTCGGTCAAGGCCGACCCTGCCAAGGTCGCCGCGTTCCGCTCCAGCTTGAGCAAGCTCGGCGATGTCTATGTCAACGACGCCTTCGGCACGGCGCACCGAGCGCATTCGTCGATGGTCGGTGTCAACCTGCCGCAGAAAGCCGCAGGCTTTCTCATGGAGAAGGAACTCAATGCCTTCGCCGCGGTGCTCGATCACCCGCAGCGTCCGCTCCTCGCCATCCTCGGCGGGGCTAAGATCGCCGACAAAATTCCGCTCATCACCAGCCTCATCGAGAAGGCCGACGAGATCATCATCGGTGGCGGTATGGCCTACACTTTCAAGAAGGTCCTCGACGGGATGGAGATCGGGGGCAGCCTCTTCGATCCCGAGGGGGCGAAGATCGTGGCCGACCTCGCCGCCAAGGCCAAAGCCCGCGGGGTGAAACTCATCTTTCCGGTCGATTATGTGTGCGGTGATGCGTTCTCGCCCGAAGCGAATACCCAAGCCGCCGATGATGCCACGGGGATTCCCGAGGGATGGGAGGGAATGGACGCGGGGCCGAAGTCCATCGCGCTCTATCGCGATGCCATCCTCCGCGCCAAGACGATCATCTGGAACGGCCCTCCGGGCGTCTTCGAGTTCGACAAGTTTTCCGGGGCCTCCCAAGCCATGGCCGAGGCGGTGGCCGAAGCCACTTCGCGCGGTGCCACCACCGTCGTGGGTGGAGGCGATACGGCCACGGCGGCCAAGAAGTTCAAGGTGGCTGATCGGGTGAGCCACTGCTCCACCGGCGGCGGTGCCAGTTTGGAATTCCTTGAGGGCAAAATACTTCCGGGAGTTTCAGCCCTCGATTCCTGATCCTGCGCCTTGCCCGCCCATCCATGTCCTTCTATTATTGAACCTTGATTTGGCTTGGTGCCCCTGCGGGCCCTGGCCTCGCCTATGATCAAATTCTTTCATCGGCAGCAGTTGGTGAAAAAAGGCCTGGCCAGCAACCGGTCTCGTCTCACCGTGGAGGAAAAACCTTGGCGGGAGGCCTTGGCCACAGGCTGGCTTACGCGTTTCGTTATTTTCGCTGCCTTTGCCGTCGGCTTAGGCCTGCTTGTTTTCTCCGGGACGGGCGCGTCGGCGCTTGAGTTGGTGGCCCAAGATGCCCCGAAGACCAAGCTCCTCGTCTGCCTGTTGGTCTTCGCCATCTCGATTGCGCAACTCTGGGTTAACCACCCGCAGGCGTTCTACCGCAACTCAAGCCTCGCGCTCATCTACGGGATCCTCCTCACGCAACTCGCCACGATCAAGGGCCTCCTCGTGCTGGCCGACACCAGCCGCATCGACGTGCAACTCGTCCCGCTGCTCATTCCCTACGCGCTCGCGCCGCTCGTCTTCTCGGTCCTTCTCGGCCGTCACCTCGGGCTTTTCGGTGCGGTGCTGGTCAGCCTGTGGGGCGCTTTCCTCATGCCGACGATCGACGCGTGGTTCCTTGTCATCTCGCTCATCTCCGGCGTGGTCGTGGTGCTTTGCACGCTGCAGGTGCGCCGCCGCAGCCAGCTGATCCGTGCCGGCGCTTACGTCGGCCTCTCCGTCTGGCTGCTCTCCGCAATTTTCGGCCTCATTTTTCCGCAGCTGCTTTCCGAGTTCTCCACCGCGAGCCTCACTACCGTCGGTTGGCAGACGCTCGCCGCCTTCGGCGTGGGGGTGGGAACCGCGGTTCTGGTCAGCGGTATCTTGCCTGTGCTCGAGCATATTTTTGGAATCACCACCGATATTTCCTGGCTGGAGGCCTCCGATCTCAACCACCCGCTGCTCAAGCGGATGACCCTCGAGGCGCCCGGCACCTACCACCACAGCCTCGCCGTGGCCAACCTCGCCGAGGCCGGCTCCGAAGCCATCGGCGCCAACCCCACTGTCTGCCGCGTTTGCGCTTATTTCCACGACATCGGCAAACTGGTCAAACCGGAATACTTCACGGAAAACATGGCCCGCAGCGTCAATCCACATGACGATCTGACGCCGTCGATGAGCGCTCTCATCATTGTCTCGCACGTCAAGGAAGGCGTCGATCTCGCCCTCAAAAACAAGCTCAACAGCCGCCTGGTCGATGTTATCCGCGAGCACCACGGGAACTCGCTCGTCCGCTTTTTTCACCAGCGCGCCCTGCAGCAGGCGGAGGACGCGCGGCTCGGCGGCAAGATCATGAATCTCCGCGCCGAGGATGTGCCGACGGTGCGAGAGGAAAACTTCCGCTATCCGGGGCCCAACCCGCAGACCAAGGAAAGCGGCATCATCTGTCTCGCCGATGCGGTGGAGAGCGCCTCGCGCAGCCTCGACCGTCCGACCCCGCAACGCATCGAGGACATGGTGGACGAGGTCCTGGAGCGCAAGATGGACGAGGGGCTTCTCGATGAGTGCCCGCTGACGCTGGCGGATATCAAAAAGCTCGGGGCCAGCTTCCGTTTCACCTTGCTGAACATGCTGCACAGCCGCATCGCCTATCCTCAGGATGAGGTGGTGTCTGCGCCGACCGAAGGCAACTCTGCCGCGACTGCCTGAGGCCATGCCTTCCACTGCGCCGCTGGTCTGGTTGAACCGTCAGCGAACCGTGGCTGCGCGACAACTCTCCTTGGGAAAGGCGGGCGCGGTTGTCGCCCGCGCTTGGCCTGATATCCTCGCGTCCATCCGTGGCCGGTCCTTGCTGCGCGGGTTGCCCGCGGTCACCATCGTGCTTGTTTCCGACCGACGCATCGCGCAGTTGCACGATCAATTCATGAGCGATCCGGCGCCGACCGATGTCATCACATTCCAGCATGGTGAGATTGTGATCAGCGCCGAGACCGCCCGCCGCGAGGCGCGACTGCGGGGACTGCCGCTGCCCCGGGAAATCGCACTCTATGCGATCCACGGCCTGCTGCATCTGGCCGGATGGTCCGACTTACGCTCTGCCGATGCCGCGGAGATGCGTGCTGCGCAGGGAAAAATTTTGCGCCGCGCGGCGGGCACTCTGTGCTAGCTTCCTCGCATGGAAAGCACCGGCTTGCGAGTGGATGAGTTCGCCGATTTGACCGCCCTCTGGCGCATGGTCGAATTGTGCCTGCCGCCGCACGAGGAATGCGGTGCGGCCACGTTTCTTCCGCAAGGCGAGGAAACCTTCGACCGCGATTGGCAGGCGTGGTCCGTGGAAATCTACATTCCCGTTTTGCGGCCTGCGCTTCTCTCTCTGCAGCGGGCCGCAGTCGGAGCTTCGCCGGCTGAACTGCTCGCCGAGGATGAGCTGCTCGGCGCGGCTTTGCCCGAACCGGCAAAACACCGGAGCCTCGCCGCAGGCCGCCGCGCACTGCTCGATTTTACCCCGCCCCAAGGTGCAAAACTGCTCGAGAGATTACGCGAGTCCGCCGCCATCAACGACCAAGCCGGACATCTTGCCACCGTCTTCGCGGTGAGGGCGCAAATCTTTCATCTGCCCGCCGTGCAGGTCGCGGCCTCCCTTCTCCTGGCGGAATGTCTGCTCGGTGCCGCCTCGGTCGGCCTCACGTTGCCCGCGGGCCGCACGGCTGCGTTGCTGCACAGCGCCTGCTCGACCTTGTCACGCGGGGACGAGGTACAATTGCTGGCGGTATGAGTCAGACCGGATTTATCACCGAGATCGAAACACGTGATGAGGATGCCGTTTCTTTGCCTTGGAATGTCGTGGTGCACAACGACCCGGTTAATTTGATGTCGTATGTGACGATGGTCTTCCAGCGGGTGCTGGGATTCCCGCGCGACAGGGCCACCCAGCACATGCTCGAGGTGCACCACAAGGGCCGCTCGCTCGTGTGGTCCGGCGAGCGCGAGCGGGCCGAGTCCATCGTTGAACAATTGCATGGCTATTTGTTGCTAGCCACTCTGGAGCAGAGCGAGGGCTGAATCCGATGCGCTTCCGCAGATACTCGACCGACGCTTTCGAGCTTTACGAGATTCATCCGCTCTTTGCGGAACTGCTGGCTGATTTGCCTCATGCCGCAGCCCGCCACAACATGGCAGAGCAGCGCATCTATCCGGATCCATTCGGCCCCGAGGAGGAAGACGAGGCGCGTTCCGATTGGGAGGAGCATGTGCGACCGGAGCTGATCAAGCACTTTGCCGCCAGCCGTCATGCTGTCGCCTGCGACCTGTCTTCGCTCGGCGATGGTCGGCAGGGCGGGCGCTGCGTTATCCCGGCGAAACATCTCGACGCGTGGCTCAACGCGCTCAATCAGGCGCGTTTGGTTATCGTGGAGGAGAATGAATTCGGCGAGGCGGATCTTTCGGCCGGGGAGCCACCTGATTTGGAGACAAGGAAGGGCCTTTCGCTGCTCAAGATGCATTTTTACGGGCACCTCCAGGAACTGCTTGTCGAGGTTGCCGGCTGAATGTCCGCTTCGCCCGAAAACTCCGAGGCCATCCTGCTGCGGCGCTCACGTTTTGCCGAGACGAGTCTGGTGCTCGTCTGGCTTTCCGCCAGCCATGGAAAAATCCGCACGGCGGCGCGCGGGGCGGGGCGCACCGAGAGCAAGATGCGCGGGCGTCTCGATCTTTTTTACCATGCCGAAATCCATTTTGCCCCCGGGCGCAAATCCGATCTCCACGCCCTGCGCGAAGTGCGCTTGATCGAGACATGGGAGGCCCTGCGCGGCGACTATCTCCGACTGCTCGCCGCCTCGTATTTCTCCGAACTTTGCGACCAACTCTGCGAACCGGGGCATTCGGCCCCCGGCCTTTTCGACCTGCTGCGCCGCGCGCTCGGCCATCTCTGCGAACAGCCACCCTCACACCGGGCAGTGGAATTTTTCGAGTCGGAAATTTGCCGGATCCTGGGGCTGGGGCATGAGAAAAATCCGCTGGCGGCCATCGAAGCGCACGCCGGACGTGTGCCGTCCAATCGCCGCCGCCTCACCGCCGCGCTCGGCTAGAGCGTTTCGGCGAAGCTCTTTACAGGCGCTGCAGCGGTTTTGCAGACCAGTGGCACGGGCATCTTGCGCGTGATCACTGGACATCATCGGTCCCGCGACCGCGGGACCGGTGCCACGTAGTCAGAGCCCCGATGGAACAAACGAAATCGCGTAAAGACTGCTATCGAAAACGCTCTAGCCGAATGTTTTGTCGCCCGTCGCCACAATAAAGGGTTCGCCTAATTATGCGCCTCCCCGTTATTTTCAATTCATGGCGGAGCCCCCCACCTCCCGGCAGCCAGTCCCCGTTTCGGTGGAGCGCAGCGAGAAGGCGCTGTCCCGTGAGTTGGCTGGCGACTCGGCCTCGCAGCGTGGGGACGCCACCGAAGCTCTCTCTTGCTGGCAGGAAGCGTTGGAAATTCTCGAAGACCGCATGTCATTCGCTGCTGCCGCGCGCGTGGCTTGCAAGATGGCCGCGGTCGAGGAATCAAGCGGCCACTTGGAGTCGGCCTGCGCCCACTACACGCAGGCTGCGGATTGGTGCCGGTTGGCTGGCGAAGTCTACCGTGTTCCGATGTATCTCAACAATCTCGCCATGTTGCGCAAGATGGCCGGGGAACTTGAGGAGGCCGCTGGCATCTTCCGCCGTGCGTTGGACGAAGCGGCGCGTTGCCACGGGGAGATGCATGCGGAGACCGCCCTCATCGCGGGCAACCTCGGTGCGCTGCTATGCGAGAGCGAGGATTTGGTCGGTGCCGAGCAAATGCACATGCAGGCGCTGCATATCCGCGAGCACCTCCACGGTCCGACTCACCCCGATGTGGGGCTCATCCTCGGCCACCTCGGGGTTGTCCATCAAATGCGCGGCGATAGCAGCAAGGCCCAGCGTCATTACGAGGCGGCCCTGACCATCCTCAATGAATTTCCCGGCCTACACGAGGAGGAGAGGCAGGTGCTCCGCGCCAATCTGGCCGAACTTTAAGCCGCGCGCAGTTTCAGCGTGACCCACTTGCCGCGCCGCGCGGCCTTTTCCAGCGCAAAGCCGAGGGGGAGGAATGTCGAGAGCACCTCCTTCTCCTGCGGCCGCAGGATGCCTGAGAGGAGGAGGCATCCGCCACCGCCCACACTGCGCGCGATGGGAACCGCGGCCCCGCGGAGAATCTCGCTGAAAACATTGGCCAGCACGATCCGGTAGCGGGTCCGTCCGGGACGCCAGCGACGCAGGTCTCCCTCCGCGAGTTGCACCCGCCGGCAGCGGTTGCGGCGCATGTTGGCTTGGGCCGCGCCCACGGCCCTCGGGTCGTAGTCGATGGCGGTGATGCTGCCCGCGCCGAGCTTTTCCGCCGCCATGGCGAGGATCCCCGATCCGGTGCCGAGATCGAGGCAACTCCAGCCGGCGTCGAGATCCGCCACCTCTGAGTGCAGCAACCGAAGGCAGGATGCGGTGGTTGCATGCTCGCCGGTGCCGAAAGCCATGGCGCTGCCGATCGTCAGGAGAATTCCGGGGCGCGACTGCGTCGCTGGCCAGCGCCCCCCGCAGTCGATCACGCCGAGATCGCGCGCGATGAGCAAGGGGCGGCGCGGGGCGTTGGCGCGTGCGGCGATTTTTTCTGCATCGACCATGCGGACTGTCCCGCCGAGAGCGCCGGCCAACTCGCGCAGCGGCGCAGGGTTTCGGTCGTAAAGTTCGAGGCGGATTAACTTGCCGCGCGGACGGGCGTGGATGACAAGTTCCTCCATTCCGAGAAGGGCGAGTTGTTCTCGCCAGACGTCCTCTTGCCGGGCGGAGATACGGCGCGTCCAGCGCCATATGCGTTTGGTGGCTTTGCTCGCAGGCACCCTGCCAAGCTGGACTTTACCGCGGTTCCGCTCAAGCCCGCACCATTCCATCCGCACAATTTTGCGCTGCGGCGGCCAAGTGGCCGAGGCTTCTGCTTTTCAGCGCGGCGCCAGGCGGATAAGTTGGATCCTCCATGCACGATTTTTCCTACCGCGACGGACTGCTTTACTGCGAGGACGTCTCCCTCAGTGAACTGTCTTCCCGCCACGGGACGCCGCTCTACGTTTATAGCGCGCACACCATCCGCGAAAACTTCCGCCGGCTGGACCGCGCGCTCGAGGGTCTCGATCACCGCATTTGCTTCGCCATGAAAGCGAACTCCAACCTCGCTGTGCTCGACCTGCTGGGCCGCGAGGGTGCCGGGTTCGATATCGTCTCCGGCGGGGAACTTTTCCGCGTGCTCAAGGCCGGCGGACGCGCCGATGCGTGTACTTTTGCCGGCGTGGGCAAGACGCGCCAGGAAATCGAATATGCCATCCGTGAGGGCGTTTACTCGTTCAATGTCGAGTCCGAGGCCGAGTTGTTTTTCATCAACGAAGTTGCTGGCGCGATGGGGCGGAAGGCTCCTGTCGCGTTGCGCGTCAATCCCGATGTCGATGCACAGACCCACAAATATATTTCCACCGGCAAGAGCCACAACAAATTCGGTATCGGCATTGACCGTATCCTCGGCGTCTATGAGGCGGCGGCGAAGTTGCCCCACCTCGTCATCCGCGGAATCCAGACACACATCGGCTCCCAGATCCTCGAAACCAAGCCATTTGTCGAAGCCCTGCAGAAGTTGCTTCCGGTGGTGAAGGAGTTGCAGTCGCGCTACGGCATCGAGTTCTTCAGCATCGGCGGCGGCGTTGGCATTGTTTACCACGGGGCTCTGGCCAGCAGTCAGGCCTCTTGGTGGCAGCAGGCGGAAAACAAAAGCATCAGCTTCGAAGACTACGCCGTGGCGGTGCGCCCACTGCTTGACGATCTCCGTCTGAAAATCCTGCTCGAGCCGGGCCGCAGCCTTGTCGGCAACGCCGGTGTCTTGCTGGCCGATGTCCTCTACATCAAGCAGACCCCAGCCAAGACCTTCGTCGTGACCGATGCCGGAATGAACGACCTCATCCGACCAGCCCTCTATGAGGGACATCACGAGATCGTCCCGCTCAAAGAACCGACGTCCGGGGCGAAGCGTGCTCCCGTGGATGTGGTCGGTCCGGTCTGCGAAAGCGGGGATTTTTTCGCGCAGGACCGCGAGCTGTCCGACTTGGCGGCTGGCGACACCATCGCTCTACTCAGCGCGGGAGCCTATGGCTTCGTCATGGCGTCGAATTACAACACGCGGCGCCTGCCGGCCGAAATCCTGGTCGATGGCAGCCGGGCCGACGTTGTGCGGGAGCGTCAAGTTTGGGACGATCTTGTTCGCGGAGAAAAAATCCCCGTGCGCTAGCAGGTTAGCGCGCCGAAAGGGAGGTCCCCGGCACGTCGAGCGGCCGCACCACATACATCCCGGCGTGGCTGCTGTAATGGTTCAGATAGTCGCTCAAGCGCGCATCGAGCAGAACCTTGTGGTAATTCTTCGAAGCGTGGAGAAACCGCAGTGTGCCCTTCGCGTCGCGCGAGGCCAGCCCGACATGCGAGGTGTAGGACTCCCTATCGTTCGTCACGACGCAGATGATATCGCCGTTCTGCAACTCCCGTTCAACCGCCGCCACTTTTGCTTTTGGAATATAGACGATGCCACGCCGGGAAAGTTCGCTCTCGACGCGGACCAGCTCCGGGACGAGCGATGGATCGGCGCGCAGCTGGCGATAAATATTCGGGTGGCCTCCCATGTCGTCCATGTCACGCCGCAGACGCACGCCGCCGAGTGAGGGTGTGATATTCTTGACCAGTCCACGGCTCTCGTTGTCATACATCCATTGCTCGAGATGGTGCAGGCGCGAATCGAAGCGACCGGTGCAGCGGCCCATGCGGTAGCGGTCCAACTCGATCAGTTGCAGCATCTCACCCGCGGAATACGGCGGCGGATGCAGGGTGACCAGACGGGCCATGGCCAGTGATGTCTCGAAGAGGGTCCAGCAGTCCATGCCGTTCATGTTGACCGACGGTGCTTCGATTCGGTCGTCCAACTCGAGAGTGAAGCTGGCGTAAGGTGTGCCCTGCAGAGCCAGGGCGAACTTGTTCACCCGCTCCCCGAGGGGGAGGCGGGCCCAGCCCGACGAGTAGCCCTTTTTCATCAGTTGGATGAATTTTTGCTGACCGACAAAAGTTTTTTCCAAGGGAAGCCCTGCGGCGGAAGCCCCGGCGATAGCAAGGGCGAGCAGACAAAGTGCGAAGAGGGTGCGCTTCATGATCACGGCCGGGAAGATAGCAGCTGCGGTGACACCTACAAGCGGATGCCCGCGCGGGCCAGCGCTGCCGCCATCACCGCGTAACCGGTCGCCGTCGCCGCGCAGGCGATAAGCACAGAAGCGTAGAATCCCAACTTCGGCAGCAGCCAAGGAAGTAGCACAAAAAACAGCAGGCTCGGCAGCACGAACCAAAAAACGCTGCGGGAAAAATCCGCAATCTTCAACGCATCATGCGTCTCGACCCACATCCACCCGATGGCCAGCAGGGAGACAAGGGGCAACGACGCGACCAGACCGCCGAAGTAACCAGTGCGCTTGGCGATCTCACTGATGACAACGATCAGCGCCGCGCTAACGCCCAGTTTGACTAGGTAATAAACCATGACCTTGATATTAAGTTCCTTGTCGCGCCATGTCGCTTAAAATTCTGCTGGCGGGATTTTTGCGTCGGAAAGTTAGTTCCGACGGCTTGGATTGGACTGATGTTTTTTAACAGGCCTCTGCAACTGAGGCAAACCCGACCATGGATTCCGGGGTCGAAAACTCAGCCAGCCATCCTTCGATTTCGGTGAGCGTCTTGCGGCCGCAGTTGCGCGCATTTCGCAATTTTTCGACCGCGTTGGCCTCGGCAGCCTGCTCGCGGGTTGTGACGCCCAGCCTGCCCAAGGCATTTGTCGCGCGGGTCGAGAGCTCTACGAGTTCCGGGCGGCCTCCGATGGAGGACATCTTGCGCCGGTTTCTTGCCAACAGCAGCGAGATAGCCTGCGGCGTCACGTGGTAGTGCTCGGCAATTTTACGGTAAGAAAAACCCAAACCGCGCATCGCGGCGATGTCGCGCACGCGTCCGGTCGAGAATGCGAGCGCGGCCTGCGGGGAGGTGGCGCGTGGCTTGGCTGTGGCTAGCTTCCCTTCGTTGAGAGTGCTGGGTTCTTGAATCATCTGCCGTTATAGTAATTGGGGCAGAACACCGTCGGCAAAAAATCCCCATCGCACACGTGTGCAACTCTCCGGCGTCGGAGTGATCCGCTGCGTGGTTAGCTTGTCTCTTCGTGAGCAGCAACAACACATCCCCCGCTTGCCCGGCTTTCACCTTGATCGAACTCCTTGTGGTCATCGCGATCATCGCCATTCTGGCATCCGTGTCTTTTCCGGCCATTGCTTCCGCCATGACCTCGGCCAGCAAGGCGA
>Ga0114970_10000130_pt1 | contig 49259 bp, 59 predicted proteins | sample M_140205_XF_Meta_FD_87030 | JGI IMG/M metagenome (GOLD analysis project Ga0114970, IMG submission 87030) | Freshwater microbial communities from Lake Montjoie, Canada to study carbon cycling - M_140205_XF_MetaG | ecosystem: Environmental > Aquatic > Freshwater > Lake | place: Lake Montjoie... | reverse complement strand
ATTAAATAGAATATGAAATCAAAAAAACTATTAAAAAAAGGAGGAGCTATTGAAAATATATTACTTCAAGCTGACTTAATATTTAATGACGATGAAAAAGTAACTATAACCAATAAAAACGACGGCTTCCCCGATACTCGTGTTAATTCATTACATGATGCAATAATGGTTAATATATTACCCGGTGATCCTGTTGCTAATTCCAATACATTTAAAATACATAAATTTTTACAAGATATATCAGAAGACGGTAGTATATTTATTGATATAACTAATATAATTAAGATATATGATACAATACGAGATGAAATAGATGGACGTACTAATAATAATACTAATATTAATTTTCAATCTAATCATTTTAGTGTTGATATAGTTGACCCTAAAACAGGACAAAAAGTAGGAAAAAAGTATACAGATATTTTTGGAAAATATCAAATATATAATAAGGAGGATGAGCGAAAGTTTGTTACAATAGATCCATCAATAATTCAAATAATGATATTTGATGAAGATGCTAAAAATTTAAAAGCTGATGATATAGTTTATTCTTTAAAATTAATTTATAGAAAAAAAGAAAAAATATTAACTGTAAGATATACAACTCAATTATTTCCAGATAATTCAAAAATAACCGATTTCAAAGAGTTAACAGATTTTAATTCATTTAATAGAAAATTAGGTAATTCTCATATTTTAGAACATTATAATTCACAATTATTGATATTTTTAAAAAAATATATTAAATTTTATAATTTTTATAGAAAATGTTATACATTTGAACAATCATGTCCACCATCTGAATCAACTACAAATAATAAATTATTAGAATATCAATTAAAATATATAAGTATTTTAGGTAAAGCAAGATTTGGAGACCCAATTATTCAAGTAAGAACAGCAGTAATAACTGATTATATAATGTCCAATTTATTATTTGCAAGCCCGTCTTATGCATTTATATCTGGAGGCTATAAAGGTTTTAAAGATAATAAATATGGTGTAACACGGTCTGGTTATGAAATTTCTAAAAGATATAATAGACCTATTTTAACAATTATGTGTGCGGAGGGTCTGCATGATTCTCATGAGTATTCCGATGCTATATTGATATATGGTGAACATTGGGGAGAAGATTCAATCGCGTTATCACAATTAACAGATGGCGCAATAATTATTGCACCATTTGGAGGTTGGACATATATAGAATGTTTAACATTATTAGCAAATAAAAAAATAGTTGGAATATATAATGATTTTTTTAATATTTTAAATTATGACGGTACAAATGACAATTTAAATTTTTTTAAATTTACTAATACAGAGCAAAAAAATATTATTAATTATAATATTAATTATTATTTAATAATTCTTTATTTAATAAATACAGCTTCTAAATCAAATATTAAAGATATTAAAGATATTAAAGATATTGAAAACTTTAAAATATGTCTTACATTTGGAGTAAAATTATTATCATATTTAAAAGTATTATTATTAGATATAACAAATTTACATTGGAATACAGTAAAACCAGCAGAAGATAATTATACTAAATTAAAAAATGAAGAAAAACCAAGAGAAGATGAAATTATAGAAGCAGAAAATAAAATTAAACAACAACAATCTATATTTGAAGAAAATGCAAATGTAAAACATTTAGTTAATATTATAAAAAATTTTAATTTATTAAAATCAACAATTGATCACCATATTAAAACAAATTTAAATAATATAAATCAAATATATAAAACGAAAATAGATGAAAATCATGGCCATTATCAAAATAAAATACCAGAAAAATGTGATGGTATTTGGATTAAACCATTATTTGATTTAATTACAAGATGTATCACTATGCCTGAAAAATTCAGTGGTGGCTGCAAAATAGCTGATAAAAACGTATTAGAATTAATAAATAAAATTACAATTAAGGATTTTAACTTATTAAACGAATATGAATTTTTTAAGGCATTAAATACCAATATTATATTTGTATTTTCAGATGTAATGTATTTAAATATATATTTAAATGAAAATTTAAATACACCTTATGTTCAAAAAAATATACAAACTAAAATAAATGACTTATTAACAATATCGTTTGATGAAACAAATACTCTTGAAACAAATACTCTTGAAAAAATAATTGATGATGAAAAAAATTATGAACTTATTTTAGATAGAAGAATTGATGGTTCATTAGATGAACAAACCAAAACTATAACTAATGACCTAAAAATAAGACGGGATTATACTTTTAAAATAAATACTGATTGTAATAATTATACAACTTTAATAAATAAATTTGACCCATCGGAATTAAGTGCAACACCAGCAAAATATACTGTGCTTTCTACTGATGATAAAGAGATACTTCAGGCTAATTATAAAAAACTACAAAAGGATGAATATGATGCACTAGAAAACCTAGAAAATATTACAACTCGTCCCATACCAGGTTTACGTAGAGCTCAGACAGATAAAAGTTTAAATCCTAAAACTTGTAATATACCACTATTAGTTAGACAGAGTACTGATGGTAAGCTTATTAATAGTAGATGTATACCTGTGGCGGGGGGGGCGCGGCGGCAAGGTAAAAAAAATAAAAAATAAAAAATAAAAAATAAAAAATAAATAAATACTAAAGTTAATTTATATTTTTGTCTTTAATATATCTCTATGAGATATATTAAATAATTAGTTAAAAACTTCAAGAAGTAATAAAAATTGATTATTTCATAAAATTATTATTAAATAAAATAATGTATTTTATACTAAACCAATTTTATGCATATCACTATACTAATACAGATAGTGATGAAGACAATGAAGAAGACAATGAAGAAGACAGTGATGAAGACAGTGATGAAGACAGTGATGAAGAAAATGAAGATAAACCTGATAATACTATATTAATTATTAATATAATTGTAATTACATGCTTATTATTATCAAAATAATTATTTTGTTTTTTAATAATAATGAAGAAAGATTATTATCTTTTATTAGAAAAATGTCGTATTAAAAAATGTAAAGAAGAAAAAGCAATGATAGAAAAATTAAAAAAATATTGGATTAATGATGTATCAAATATTATTGATGATTTACGTAATAAAAAAATTACTAAAACACAATTCATTGCTAAAAACAAAAAAATAGATGATAAATATTATAAATCAATTGAAAATATTAAATTATTACAATGTGAATTAGATAAATGTTATGAAGGCGTTAAATATATTATACATCAATTATCAGATAAAATTAATTATACAAAAAAAGATATTTATAATATCAAAGAATATATTAATATACTAAAAACTCATAGCTATTATAATTCAACATTAATTGATTTTATTTAAAATAGCCTTAAAGATAAATTAAATCATATAATGTCAAATTTAATTTATTTAATATTTTTTTTAATAATATTGTGTCTTCCTTTGCTCTATGCGTTTGAGTAATTATATCGTCATATAAATAATTATATATATCAATTAATTTATTACTAATTTTATCTTTAATGAATAATCTACATATATTAACAGTATCTAATGTTTTAATTTCAGTTTTGTTTAATATTTCATGATAATACAAAATAGGAAAATCAAATCTAGTTCCGTTATGTGCAATAAATATAGGTTTATCACAATATTTCATTATTAATTCTACAATTTCTTTTTTAAATTTATCTAAATTTTCAGCAGTTAATAAATCTTTTTCTGTTATTCGTGTAATATGAGTCGTAGTTAATTTATGGTTGTTTTTAATTAATCCACTCGATATACAATAATTAAAATTATATTCATATACATATCTATCTATAATTTCTGTATTTTTAGGTTCTGTAAAATCTATAGTATTGTTTATTGTATTTGTTTCAATATCTAATAAAAAAATATTATTAGTCATTTTAGTTTCAATAATAGTTGATAAATAACAATTAAATTTCCATACATCTCCATAAAAATTTATAATATATTTTTTGCCATCATATAAATTCCAGATTTCCATTTTTTTATTAAAATAATAATTATTATTATACAATAATAACTGTAATATATGTTTGTAATTTATATATTTACAAAATTTTAATTCAATTATAGTATCATCATTATGTAAAATATCTAATATACCAATCATATTAATATGATTATTTCTTGAGAATACCTGAAATTCGTAATTGCTTTTATTTAATGTTAAATTACTAATTTTATTATAATAATGTTTAATAGATGCCAAATGTTTGCTAAAATCATTTTTTAATATATACATACATTCGTTTTCAATTTGATAATAATACAAGACAATGTTAAATATTATTTGTTCATTCATATTATTAGTATCATTATTAATAATACTTCTAATTAATTTTAATAATTTATTTTTATCATATTCATATAAATTATTTTCGAACAATATATTTATATATTCACAATCAATAGATACTTTATTTTTACATTCTTGAATAAAATTAAATATTTCAGAACTATCTAATTGTTTAAAATAGTTTTTATCCTCATTATTTTTGTTATATTGTTGAATTGCAACATCTAATTTAGATTTATCAATATTTGTATATAATATTAAGCATTTTCCTACTAATGTTATATATCCTAATATTTTTAATATATGTGTATATTTAATATCTGTTTTATCTATTAAAATTGTATTTTCTAATTTATTTATACATTTAGTTATATAACTTTGATAATTAATGTTATTTTTATAATAATTATATACAAATAATTCTTCAATAAATTTACCATACAATAATTGATAACTATTATGTTCATATATTTCATTTTCGTTAATTTCAATATTAAATAATATATCAGAATTTTTTGAATATAAATAATTGTTTTCTAATTCATATAAAACTTCTTCATTACAATATTTATTACTGTTTATAAAATCTGTAATACTAAATATAAAAGGTTTAATATCTGTAGAATAACTTTCAGTATTTATTTTTAGTTTATCTCCTATTTTAATATAATTATATTTTGGTATTTTTTCAATTTCAGAAAATACATATTTATCATTATTAACATAAATTATAAGTTCATTTTTAGCACGAGTAAATGCAACATACCATAAATATTTAAATTTATTATAATCTTCTAATGTCGGTTTTTTCGAAAATGTTTCAAAATGATAATTAATAATTAATACTTTTTTAAATTCTAATCCTTTTGAACTATGAGCTGTTAAGATATTAACATGGCCTTCTTTTGCTTCTATTTTGTCATTATTATCAAAATCAATATTATTACCATCTTTATAATATTTAACAAAATTTATACCATGTTTATTTAAAAAATTACATACTTGATTTAATCCTAAACTTTTATAAATTACTTTATATTTATTATTAGTTATGTCATAATATTCCTTACTTAATTTAACAGAACCAATAATAGCTATTTCATGATATTTATAATGACCTTTTAATATTTCATCTTTAATATTTTGTAATATATCATCATTTGTTCTACTAATTACTATAGGTTTTATACCAGTCAAATTTAAATTACCTACTTCCATCATTGGCAATATTTCATGAGGTCTAATATAATTACAAAAATCTATTATTTGTTTTGTTGATCTATAATTTTTTATTAAATTATATTTTTTATTACTATGATTTAATAGATATTTATCATCTCCGCCCTGAAATTGATAAATATTTTGATTTGGGTCTCCTACTAAAATTAATGGTATATTTAGTTTTTTTGCAATTAGTGTTATTAGTTCATATTGATATATATTAATATCTTGTGCTTCATCGACAATTATAAATTTACATTTTGATAAAAATGAAATAGTATTTAAATCAAAATTATATTTTTCAATATTTTTATAAGCTGATAAAATAACTGCTGCATGCATTGTAGATGATTTACCTAAAATTTTAGTAATAATCGCATACGCAACAGAATGAATTGTCCTTACATTTATATTATTAAAAATATCACATTTATTTTTAGCTCTTGAAATAAAATCAATTTGGGCTTGTTTTGAAAATGATATTATTAAAAATTCTTTTGATTTTACATTTTTATTTATAACATATTCAATAATTGATGTTGTCTTACCACAACCAGGATTTCCATAAACAACACAATCACATATATCACTATTTATAAAATCTAATTGTTCTTTATTAAATGACATAAATATTACTTTATGTTATTATGTTATTATCCTTAATTAATGTTTTATTGAAATAACTGATATATTTGTTTTATATTTAAGGATTTCTTATGAATGTCCTTAAATATAAAACAAATATATCAGTTATTTATGAGAACTTTTAATATCAATCAATGAGATATATTTCATTATATGATTTTATAATATATATGTGCGTTTATTTGGCTATAGCGATATGTGGATTTATATTTGGATTATTAATTTATAATAATTGTTCATCAGATAAAGTAGATAAAGAACCAATAATAAAAAAATCAAAAAATGATGAAATTATTAAAGTTATTAAAACAATGAAAAATGATTTAATTATCAATAAAGATAAATATTCTTTTATTGAAATTAATGATATTATAAACATTATTATAAATATTTATATTAAAAATAGATGTGAATATAATTTAACTGATGATACTTTTATTTTTAGAGAAAATAAAAGACAAGATATTATAAAAGAAGTTAAAATCGCATTGCTTATTAATTATAAAAATGAATTAATCAATAAAATTATTATGGAAAAAAATCTATTTAATATTACTTTAACTATTAATGATTTAAGAAGTATTAAAGCAAATATTGAAAATCATAAAAAAGAAATAAATAATTTATTTGAATTAGTTAATGAAATAAATATTATTGATATTCGAATTTGTAATGACTAAATATATTTTGTTTTTATAATCATAAAAAATTGATATTTCTTTTTTTTTATGATTAAATACAATGTCATATTATAATACAATAAATAAAGCATATATTAGGCAAAAATTATTATATATGTATGATAATTATAATGATAGTATTATAACATATGAATTATTATTAAAAATCATTTCTTATAATGATAATGACGATACTAAATTCGACATATTCTATAAAAAACATATGGCAAATTTTAAATTAACTCAACATTATGATATATATCATATTCAAAAAGAACCATTTAATTCATTCAAAAATTCTAAAGATTTTATAATTACTATTTCCAAAATAAATAGTATATACTATTATAATAATTTCTTTGTAGAAATACATGAATTTTTAACAGATATAATTAGAATTATTGAAAATGAGGAAGAACTTAAAAATAAGTTAAATGCATCAGTTATTTCAAATGATATTTTAAATGATATATTTTCACAAGTTATTAATAGTATCCCAGAAAAACGAGAAGAAAATAAAGAACTAAAACAAATATGTAAGGTATTGGAAAATAGAGGTTTTAATAATACTTTAAATTGTATGCGAAATAAAGCACAAACATTAAAAGAAAATCAATCTATTGATATTGAAAAACATATTGTAAAAGAAATAGAACCAATTAAAACAAAGAAAAAGCCGATATCGGCAACTATTAAAAGATTGGTTTGGAATAAATGGATTGGTGAAGAAATTGGCAAAGCTAAATGTTTATGTTGTAATTTAACTGCTATAACACAGTTATCATTTAATGCAGGTCATATTATAGCCGAATCAAATGGTGGTGAAACTAATGTCTCTAATTTAAAACCGATATGCCAAAATTGTAATTCTAGTATGGGAACAAAGAATATGATTGATTTTATGAAAACTTTAAATTGAAAAAAATTGATTTTTTATAATTGAAATAAAATAAAAGCAAGATGAATTTTTATAAAAAAATAAACAACATTTATTCGAAATGCGAAGAATATGAAAAAGAAATTGTTTTTAATTCGTTCAACAAACATAGATATATATGTTTTAGGCTAGTGTTAATAATGCTCTATCAGAAAACTGATGAAGAATTCATTATAGAATATAATAAAAATTTTTCAGATTTTAAATTCAAACAGAAATATTATAATAAAGGGTATGTTTATTTCGATACCTTTATAGATGCTAAAGATTTTATTGAAAAAATAACTTCACTCTATATCAATGACGAGAATTTCTATATAGAAATCAATCGGTTTATTTTATTTAACCGTTTGATTTAAAGAAACTTCCAAAAAATCTTTATATCTATTATAAAAAATGAATGCATCGATATTATTACACCTTCGCACATTTAAAACGCCGATTTTAAAATTACATCTACCCAATAGCAATTTTTTAACTTCCTTGTTGTTTTTTAACCAATATATTAACTGCTTCTTCAATGGTTTCTTCAAACTTATCAATACTACAACCATTGATTTCATCATAATTTTCATAACCTCTTTCTTTGAAAAAGTGAGGTAATCGTGGTTTTAAATTATTACGCATTTCTTCACGCATTTTAGGTCTTGTAAGATGTAATTTTTTATCACAAGGGATAAAATCAGGAATTGTATCTAATTGAATATTAGATATATTTGCAATAAATTCTGTCATCGCACCAGTAAAATCTATATTATTAATACCACGGGTTGCCTTTGTTATTTTGCTAATAATAGTAGAACTTATTTTACTTATAGTTGGCATTTTATTAATATTTAACTTTAATATGTTTATATTAAATAATATCATTTTTTTATTAAATCGGCGTTTTAAATGTGCAACCGTTTGATTTAAAGAAACTTCCAAAAAATCTTTATATCTATTATAAAAAGTAATGATATTAGATAATGTTATTTTAAATTTGGCTATTAACGATAAGTCGTTTGTTTTGTTTCTCATTGATAATAATATTTTTACTAAAAATGAACTAGATAATTATAATACTATTGACCATATTATTAATGTTACTATTAACCATTTATTTCAGCATTTTTTATATTTACAATATGAAATTACTGCTAATCGATTGAATAATATCGATGAATTAACTTTTCTCAAGTATTTTATGCAAAAAAAAGATAAATTATTATTATCAAATAATGATTTTAAATTTTCTTCTAATCATTATGAATGTATCATTAGTTCTATTGCTATATCTCATTTATATTATTATAAACAAGGGTTATCCAATGAAACATCAATCACCCATAAAAATAAAATTATGGCATCGTTTAAAACAATTTAATTAAAAAAATTATTATTTATAAATGTTGATACTCGTGGATAATAGCATGTATTTTAAATTCGTTATATATGCCTTACATGAATGTCTAAAAGAACTTGGTATTAAACATGGTATTATTGAAGATTATTATAGTGATTTTAATTATAATGATAATGCCAATGATATTTATTTCATATGTACAACACATGAAGAATTACGCCCTGTTTTGCCAAAAAGATATATATCATACAATTTTGAACAATTAATATCTATTTACGATTGGGATAATACAGATATTTTTAAAAAATTACGTAATGCCGAATTAGTTTTTGACTATTCATTAGAAAATATTAAGTTTCTTAAAAATCATGGCATTAATGCTCATTTCTTACCATTGGGTTTCACTAATTCAATGGTATATAAAAAAATAAATGATTTAGAAAGAAATATTGACTTTACATTCGTAGGCAAATTTAATCAATCTAGATATGACAAATTACAACCATTAGTAAATATATACAATGATAATAAAGAAAAATTAGCAATAATTCATGATAACAATTGTTGGAACGAAAATTTAGTAAATCTATATACTCGCACAAAAATAGGCATTAATATGCATTACTTTAATTCAGGTAAAACTATTTTAGAAATTACTAGAATTATTTTATATCTAGCCAATAAAGTAATCGTTATTAGCGAAAGAAGCGATGATGAATGGTATGATAATAAATATAAAGATTTGATTTATTTTTTTGAAAATAATAATTATGCTATTGATTGTGTAAATGTTTTACAAAAATATTCTATAGAAAAAGCCGAAAAGAATTATCAAGAACTTATAACTAAACATAGATATGTAGATTATGTTAAAGACGTTATCCATTTAATTCAACCATTTAGCGAATTAAGATATTAAAAATATATGGGTGAAAACGTTCTATTATATGTCCTTCTAATGGATTTTTACTATATTCCAAATCACTATAGATTTTTTTATATAATTCTCTTGGTCGTCTTAATATCGCACTTTTATTTACTATAAATAATGCACCCGACCCAAACCAATTATTATATAAAATAGGTTCTGTATTGAATAAAAATCGATAATATGACATAAATGGCAAATCAATATAATTTTCATATCCTATTTTTATTTTCCTAGTTGTTATTTTTTCTCCAAACCAATATTGCATATTGTTTGGATAACTATCGGGATGTATAATCTGATGTTTATGAGTGTGGTTTTCGACATCAACTATTCGTTCTATTGGTGTATCATAATTATTTTTCATATTCATTTTTAAAATAAAATTTGAAAAATATTGAAATTCTTTATTGAATTTTGGATTATTTATTATTTCGGTTATATCTTCTATTATTGTCGGACAATGGTCAAATGGGTTTCCCTGTAAAAATATTGTATAATCTGCCAATTCTTCATAATTATCATAGATATATTTATAATAAGTATGTCCTTCTCTTCCTACGTTCTTTAATTTAATTGGATTATATTCGTCTATATCATCATTTCCTTTATTGTAAATAATAACGTTTTTGAATTGTTTCGTCCAAGTTATATCTTCATTAAATCTAGATACCACGATATTATAATTCATATATAAAAAAATATATTTTAAATGTTTATATATGTATCTTGTTATTGGTTGCGGTCTTTCTGGCGCAGTTATTGCCGAACAAATAGCTTCTATTTTAAAAGAAACAGTTGTTATCATAGAAAAATCAAACCATATCGGCGGAAATTGTTATGATTATATCGATGAAGAAACTGGTATTTTATGTAATTTATATGGACCTCATATTTTTCATACCAATAATAAAGAAGTATGGGATTATATTAATAAGTTCGATGAATGGATTAGATGGGAACATAAAGTTCTTTCTCGTGTCGATAATCAATTTGTTCCTATTCCTGTCAATATAACTACTGTCAATTTATTGTGCAATGAATGCATACAAACTCAAGAAGAAATGAATGAATGGTTATGTAAAAATCAAATTAAAAATTTTGATATCAAAAATAGCGAAGATATGGCACTTTCAAGAATTGGCCTTGATTTATATCAAAAACTTATTAAAGACTATACATTCAAACAATGGAACAAATACCCAGCTGAATTAGATAAAGAAGTATTACAACGAATACCAATCAGAAATTCGTTCGATACACGCTATTTTTCTGATAAATACCAAGCCTTACCAAAAAATGGATATACCAATTTTATTAAGAACTTGTTAAATAATGATTTAATAGACATTAAACTCAATATCGATTTTAACGAATTCAAAAAAATAAATGATTTGTCTATTTACAAAAAAATTATTTATACTGGACCTATTGACAGATATTTCGAACATCATAATCTAAAGAAATTAGAATATAGAAGTATTGAGTTTATCAAAGAAGTTCATAAAAATACGAATTTCTATCAACCTAATTCTGTTATCAATTATCCTGAAAAATCTGTACCATTCACCAGAATAACCGAATATAAACATTTCTTAAATCAACAATCAGAACATACGATTATTTTCAAAGAAATAACAAATGACTACGGTGAGCCATATTATCCAATACCAAATAAAGAAAATAAAGATTTATATGAGAAATATAAAGAACTAGCTGACAAAGAAGACAACGTTATTTTTATTGGACGATTGGCAAATTATAAATATTTTAATATGGATGAAGCAATATTTAATTCATTATTGTGTTTTCAAAATAATATAAATAAATAATATAGATACTATGCCTCCTAAATATTATTATTTTATCGAAGATTTAGATGTTACGAATGATAAAATTCCTGATGGTGTTTTAGTTCGCCAAGTTACAATAAAAAACAACACCATAAATTATAAGAAAAATATGTATATAACCGAAAATAAATTAAGAGAAATGATTACCGAAGACAAATCAGGCGTAAAACACAAACCTTTATTAGTTTCTATTAAAATTATGAATGATATTAAAAACAAAAATATAGAATTGTCTTCTATTCCTCAAATAATTATTAGCAAAAAATCATATTTTGCTAATTTATTACATAAAAAGAATATTAGCCAAGAAATTATATTAAGAAGCTTAAATAATATATTTAAATAATTTAGAAGAGAAGACATGAAAAAACGTTTTTATTTACTCGAACCTCTTGACATTGACGGCGATAAAAATCCTGATGGATTTCTAGTATCCCAATATAGAATTGATAAATATGGCAATAAAATCTTTCTTAAAAATAAATATGTCAGATACGAAATATTAAAAACTTTTAATAAAAATACAGGAGGTGCCGCACGTCGTCGTAGTGCTAATACTAATGCCCCTAAAATGATAGCATTGACACAAGAACAATTTAATGCATTAATGAATTCTAAACAACCTAATATTAATGAACAACCTAGAGTTATTATTAATGGTAGTAATCCAACATTTATGAGTTCTTTAGGAAATGGTTTAGGAACTGGTTTTGGATTAGGTGTTGGGGCTAGTATAGGTGATGCAGTAGGTGATGCTGCAGTTGATGGATTTCAAAACATGTTTGGAATGGATGAATAATATTATTTTATTATTATAAAAAAATGTCTGATTTTATGCATATGCATAAAATTATGGGGTTCGGATGTCTGGTTCATTATGGCTTCCGATTTTATTATAAATTTAAATATGGTTCTATGTTTTTTAATGCTTATGATATTTCGCCCTTAATTCATCTTTCTCTTTCCGTTTCATCTTTATTATTTAAGGTCCCAACTTTTCGATTATCTAGCAAAACAATAATTTGGAAGGAACTTCAATTTCATAATATGATTTTTACATCTCGTTCTATTTTTATTATGTATCATTCAATGTTATTCAAAGAATTAAACCCAGTTTATTATGTTACTAGATTAGGTATTATAGTTATACATCATTATTTCGCAGATTTGATTTCAAATAAATATCAAAATTATAATAAAACAACTACTCGAGACATACCTGATAATATTCAAAATAAAATGATTAGTGATATTAACAAAAAATTCTATGCAACATCTCAAATAGTAGCCACTACGAATTTATTAATAACTAATAATCAAGATAATGCTTTCGCTATTATGTTTCCTATCCAATTCTCAACATTCTTAATGACTTTAGTCAGAAAAGGTTATATTAATAATAACGCCTGGCATTTATTATATGGTTTATCTCTCACATTACCTTATTTGATTAATTATAATGTGATAACTAACTCAAACACAAAATTATATATTTCTCTTCTTCATATCTTTATGCGACTGATATTAAGAACAAATAAATATTATAACTTTGCTGTAGTGACCTTGAGTTATATTTATTCATCAAAATAAATATTATAAATTTCGTCTTCGCCATATTCTTCAATTAGTCTGAATATCCGTTTTGGATGTAATGCACCAGCTATAATTTCTTCTTTTAGGTCTAAGTTCAAGTTTCTCATTTTCTCATAATTATAAGTAAAGATAGATGTATTTGCAAACAACACATTTTTGCAAATCTTATCTTTATTTTCTTCTAATAATTTTATTGCACTCGGATTATATGTTAATACATACCAATTTATTTTTTCTTGATTTTCTTTTAATAACTCAATTGCCTTCTCATTTCTATTACTTGACAATATACACCAATTGATTTTGTTTGGATTTTGTTTTAATAACTCAATTGCCTTTTCATTACCTGATAATATATTCCAATCTATTTTTTCAGGATAGGCTTTAAGAATATCTATTGCCCTCGGATTTACTGACAAATTAAACCAGTCAATTTTATCTAAATTCTCCTTGATGATATTAATAGCATTCGGATTTCTTGATAATTCTGACCAATTTATTTTTTCTTGATTTTCTTTCAGTAATTCTATCGCTCCCGGATTTGAAGACAAATTATTCCAGTTTATGTTTTCTGGTTTTTCTTTCAGTAATTCTATTGCATTAGGGTTTAAAGATAAATAATCCCAATCTATCATTTCAGGATTATTTTTTAATAATTCAATTGCATTCTCATTTTTTGATAATTCATCCCAATCAATATTTTCTTGATTTTTTTTCAGTAATTCTATTGCATTCGGATTTCCAGATAAGAATTTCCAGTTGATATCAACTTCTTCAATCCAATCTAACAATTCCATTGTTAAAAATTAAAAAAATAAATAATATCAATTTTTATCAATCATCCAAATAAATGTCATTATTTATGAAAATTGAAGAGTTTAATGAAAACATATTCCAATTAATTTTCTTTTGATTTTCTGCTAACAACTCTATAGCCTTCTTATTTTCATTACTGGATAATTTTTTCCAATTAATTTTTTCAGGATTTTCTTTTAATAACTCAATTACCTTCTCATTTTCATTAATAGATAATTGAGACCAATAAATTTTTTCAGGATTTTCTTTTAATAATTCTATAGCATTCAAATTACATGATAATTGATACCAATAAATTTTATTTCGATTTTCTTTCAGTAATTCTATCGCATTTATATTTAAAGCTAAATTATCCCAATTAATTTTTTCGGGGTTTTCTTTCAGTAATTCTATCGCATTTATATTTAAAGCTAAATTATCCCAATTAATTTTTTCTTGATTTTCTTTCAGTAATTCTATCGCATTCGGATTAATTGATAAATTGTCCCAATTTATTTTTTCTTGATTTTCTTTAAGTAATTCTATCGCATTCGGATTAATTGATAATAAATACCAATCGATTTTTTCTGGATTTTCTTTTAATAATTCTATAGCATTTATATTAGCTGATAACATATTCCAATTAATCTTTTCAGGGTTTTCTTTTAAAAGTTCGATGGCATTGGGATTACCTGATAATAAATACCAATCGATTTTTTTAAGGTTTTCTTTCAATAATTCTATCGCATTCTTATTTCTTGATAAATTTTTCCAATTCAATTTATCAATATTTATCCAATCTCTCAATTTCATCATTTGATAAAAATTAAAAAAAATAATATCATTTTTTTGTTAATCATCCAAATAAATATCATAAATCTCGTCTTCACCATATTCCGCAATTAGTCTGAATATCCGTTTTGGATTTAAGGCGGCTGCGACGATTTCTTCTTTTAGGTCTAGGTTAAAGTTTCGCATTTTCTCATAATCATATGTGAAAATCGAAGGATTTAAAGAAAAATTCATCCAATTTATTTTATCTTGATTTTCTTTTAAAAGTTCGATAGCATTTTTATTAATCGATAATTTAGACCAGTGTATTTTGTCCTGGTTTTCTTTGATAATTTCTATGGCATTTTCATTTGATGATAAATAATACCAGTCAATTTTATCTTGGTTCTTTTTGATAAGATTTATGGCGTTTTTATTAGATGATAATAAGGACCATATTATTTTATCTTGATTTAATGTTAAATAATCAATTGCGGCTGGATTAGTTGATAATATACCCCAGTCAATCTTATGATAATTCGCTTTTAATAATTCAATTGCCTCTGGATTTGTATTTGAAGATAAATAAAACCATTCTATTTTGTCAGGATGTTCTTTTAATAATTCGATGGCATTATAATTGCCTGATAAATAATACCAGTATAATTTATTATTGATATTTTTTTTTGATTTGGTTTGTAATAGTTGTATTGCATTAGAATTTGAAGACAATCTAACGTCACACATATCACAAATTTTATTTTTATATTTTTTTATCAATTCTATAGCATTAGGATTTCCAGTTAAATTATACCAATCAATCCTACCAGGATTTTCTCTAAGTAGTTCTATTGCATTCGGATTAGCTGATAATTTAGACCAAAATATTTTTTCTGGGTTTTCTTTCAATAATTCTATTGCTGCCGGATTTTCTGATAAATAATGCCAGTCTAATCTAAATTTATCTATCCAATCCAATAATTTCATTGGCAACATTTATTTAAAAAAAATGATAATAAAACTATCACTTTTTATTCATTTATAATAATGAATGATATTATAAGAATTGCTAATATAAACAATTACCATTTAGAAATTATTAACAATGAATTAATTTTAACTCCTATAAATAATTATATAACTGAAGATGAATTATATAATAAAAATTTAAAATATTCAAAAGTTAATTATTGTCTTATTACTGATAATACAAATAATATAATATCAAATAATTCAAATAATTATTCAAGTATTTTAGCTGATATATATAAATCAATGTCAGCATCTATTATATTACAAAATACTACTTTTAATATAAAATTAACAAATGAAGCTGGAAGATGCGGGTATATTTGGAATTCTAATATTAATATGTCTATTCAAGGTAAAGACACAATTGGAACATTAAAAGAAATAATTAAAATGGTTATATTAAATAATTATAATATACATATAAATATTAAATTAGCAAATGGAGAAATTATTAATTATAAAACTAATTTGAGATAATCATGTTTATTTTGGTTATTAAGATTTATTATAACAAATGGTATAATAAAAACCAATTTAAAATAACAAAAATCAATTTTTTGTCATTGTCATTCATCAAAATAAATGTTATAAACTTCGTCTTCGCCATATTCTTCGATTAGTCTGAATATTCTTTTTGGATGTAATGCCTTCGCTATGATTTCTTCTTTTATGTCTAAGTTCGAGTTTCGCATTTTTTCATAATCATAAGTAAAGATACCTGGATTTAATGATAAATATAGATAGTAAATTTTATTAAGATTTTCTTTTAATATTTCTAATGCATTTTTATTAAGTGTTAAATGGTTCCAATTAATTTTTTCTTGATTTTCTTTAAGTAATTCTATCGCATTCGGATTAATTGATAAATTGTACCAATTAATTTTTTCTGGATTTTCTTTTAATAATTCTATAGCATTTATATTAGCTGACAAATTGGACCAATTAATCTTTTCTGGGTTTTCTTTTAATATCTTTATTGCATTAGGATTGGCTGACAAATTGGACCAATTAATTTTTTCAGGATTTTCTTTTAGAAGTTCGATTGCATTTTTATTAGCTGATAATAAAAACCAGTTAATTTTTTCTTGATTTTCTTTTAATAGTTCTATTGCATTTATATTAGTCGATAATACTAACCAATTAATTTTATGAGGATTTTCTTTTAATAATTCTATTGCATTTTCATTTAAAGAGAGATAATACCAGTCAATTTTTTCTGGATATTCTTTTAAAAGTTCTATTGCTGCCGAATTGCTTGATAATCTTGACCAATTTATTTTTTCTAGATTTTCTTTTAATATCATTATTGCATTTGGATTAGCTGATAAATAATGCCAGTCTAATCTAGATTTATCTATCCAATCCAATAATTTCATTGGCAACATTTGATTTCGATGAATAAAAAATAAATAACAAAATCAATTTTTTGTTATTCATCAAAATATATGTCGTAAATCTCATCTTCGCCATATTCTTCGATTAGTCTAAATATCCGTTTTGGATGTAATGCCTTTGCTATGATTTCTTCTTTTAGGTCTAAGTTCGAGTTTCGCATATGTTCATAATCATATGTAAATATACCTGGATTTGATGATAAATAAGGCCAGAAAATTTTATGAGGATTTTTTTTAAATAGTTCTAATGCATTTTTATTAAATGATAACAACGCCCAATTAATTTTTTCAGGATTTTCTTTTAAAAGTTGAATAGCATTTTCATTTAATGCTAATTGGCCCCAATCTATTTTTTCTGGATTTTCTTTTAAAAGTTTTATGGCTTGTGGATTGGCTGATAAATAATACCAGTAAATTTTATGAGGGTTTTCTTTTAAAAGTTTTATGGCATTTGGATTTTTTGATAAAGTATCCCAATTTATTTTTTTTGGATAGTTTTTTAATAATTCAATTGCATTCGGATTTGTTGATAAACTTATCCATTCTATTTTAGTTAAATTTTCTTTCAAAATTGTTATAATTTCTGGATTTAAATTATATGATAAATAAGGCCAGTAGATTTTATGCGGAATTTCTTTTAATATCTCGATTGCCTCTGAATTTTTTGATAACATTGCCCAATTAATTTTTTCTGGATTTTCTTTTAAAAGTTCTATCGCTGCCGGATTGCTTGATAACATTGACCAATTTAATTTTTCTATATTTTCTTTTAATATCATTATTGCATTTGGATTAGCTGATAAATTAGGCCAGTCCAATTTAGATTTATCTATCCAATCCAATAATTTCATCGGTAACATTTGATTTAGATAAATATTTAAAAATAAATAACAAAATCAATTTTTATTCATCGAAATAAATGTCATAAACCTCATCTTCGCCATATTCTTCGATTAGTCTAAATATCCGTTTTGGATGTAATGCCTTTGCGATGATTTCTTCTTTGAGGTCTAAGTTCGAGTTTCGCATATGTTCATAATCATAGGTAAAGATAGCAAGATTTGATGATAAATAACTCCAGTTTATTTTATCAGGATTTTCTTTTAATAATTTAATTAAATTAGGATTAAATGATACAACTCTCCACTTAATATAATTTAAATTATTTTCTAAAATAGTTTCTATCATATCACCTGTATTTAATGTTAAACAATACCAATCGACCTTATCTAAGTTTGATTTTAATATCAATACCGCATTCAGATTTAAAGACAACTGACACCAATCGACCTTATCTAAATTATCTTTTAATATCGATATTGCATTCGGATTTATTGATAATTCAATCCAGTCAATTTTGTCTGGATTTTCTTTAATTAAATTTATAGCATTGCTATTACCTGATAATATATCCCAATGTATTTTTTCAGGATTGTTTTTTAATAGTTCTATAGCGTTTATATTTCCAGATAATTGAGACCAATAAATATTTTCAGGATGTTCTTTTAAAATTTCGATTGCATTAGGATTAGAAGACAAATAAAACCAATCTATTTTTTCTAGATTTTCTTTTAGTAGTTCAATTGCATTCCTATTACTTGATAACATTGGCCAGTGTATTTTATCCTGATTTTCTTTTAATAATTCTATCGCTCCTTCGTTACTTGATAAATTGAACCAATTAATTTTTTCAGGATGTTCTTTTAAAATCTCGATGGCATTTATGTTTGTTGATAATTCATCCCAATTTATTTTTTCCGGATATTCTTTGATTAAATCTATAGCACATGGATTAGATGATATATAATACCAATTTAATTTTGTTTTGTCTATCCAATCTAATAATTTCAATGGTATCATTTGATTTGATAATTAAAAAAAAATAACAAAAATCAATTTTTATTCATCGAAATAAATGTCATAAACCTCATCTTCGCCATATTCTTCGATTAGTCTGAATATCCGTTTTGGATGTAATGCCTTTGCGATGATTTCTTCTTTTAGGTCTAAGTTAGAGTTTTGCATTTGCTGATAATTATAATTAAATATACCAGGATTACATGATAAATAACTCCAGTTTAGTTTATTCTGATTTTCTTTGAATATCGAACTAACACTTGGATTAAATGCAATCATATTCCAGTCAATCTTATCTAAATTTGATTTGAGTAATTCTGCAGCATTCGCATTTAAAGAAAGATTAGACCAGTCTAATTTATCCTGATTGTCTTTTAACAATGATATAGCGTTTCTATTAAATGATAAGAAGTTCCAATTAATCTTTTCTGGATTTTCTTTTAATAATTTTATAGCATTAGGATTACCAGACAATACATTCCAGTTAATATTATAATAATTTTCTTTTAATAATTCTATGGCGTTTGGGTTTGCTGATAAATAGAACCAATCTATTTTTTCAGGATGTTCTTTAAGAATATCGATTGCATTTGAATTAGATGACAATAATCCCCAATTGATTTTATCTAAATTTTCTGTGATTAAATCTATAGCATTTATATTCGTCGATATATGAGACCAGTTGATTTTATTTTTATTTTCTTTGAGGATATGAATAGCATTCGGATTTGATGACAATTGAAACCAATTAATTCTGTCTGGATTTGCTTTTAATAATTCGATGGCGTTTAAATTAGCCGATAATCCATCCCAATAAATATTTTCTTTATTTTCCTTTAACATTGAAATAGCATTCATATTCAATGATAAATAACACCAATCCAATTTACTGATATCTATCCAATCCAATAATTCTAAAGAAAGCATTATAAAAAATGATATTAGATTGATAAATATCATTTTTTTATAATGATATTACTTGATTGGATATGTCCTGATAAACTAATCAATAATAATTTGTCTAAAAATCCAAATGCAATTTCATTCTTAAAAGAAAATCCTCATAAAATTGACTGGTATTATATATCCGAAAATCCTGAAGCCATTGATATCATCAAAGCTAATCTCGATAAAATAAGCTGGTTCTTATTGTCTATTAATAAAAATGCAATTGAATTATTAAAAGCAAATAAAAATAAAATTAACTGGGAAATGTTATGTTTAAATCTTAATGGACTTTTAATATTAAAAGACCATCTTGAAAAAATTAATTGGGATTTATTAAGTCTTAACAAAAATGCAATTAAACTTCTTGAAAATAATAAAAATAAAATTAACTGGGGCAATTTATCATCTAATCCAAATGCCATTGAACTATTAAAAGAAAATTTAAATAAAATAAATTATAACGCCATCAAGATTTTACAAGAAGACAAAATCGAATGGGCACTATTATCAGAAAATCCTAATGCTATCTCATTGTTACTTAAAAATTATCATAAAATTGACTGGGATACGTTATCGGCTAATCCTAGAGCCATTAAATTTCTAAAAAAAAATAAAGACAAAATTAACTGGTTTCATCTTTCTAGAAATCCAGCAGCCATTGATTTAATCACTGAAAATTTAGATAAAATAGATTGGTTTAGTCTCTCTGGAAATCCTAATGCTATTCATATCCTCAAAGAAAATCAAGATAAAATTAGTTGGTATAATCTATCCAATAATCCTGCTATCTTTACCTATGATTATGAAAAAATGCGAAACTCTAACCTAGACCTCAAAGAAGAAATCATCGCTGCCGCCTTAAATCCAAAACGAATATTCAGACTAATCGAAGAATATGGTGAAGATATTATTTATGATATTTATTTGGATGATTGATAAAAAATGAAATTATTATTTTTGATTTTTTATTATGATTTCGTTAAAATTATTGGATTGGATAGACCCGTCTAAATTAGACTATCACACATTATCAGAAAATAGAAATGCAATTGATTACTTAAAAGAACATCCTGAAAAAATTTATTGGAAAAAACTTTCGATTAATCCGAATGCTGTTGAAATGCTCAAACAAAATCCTCATAAAATTGATAGTTTCTTTGTTACTTTTAATCCAAATATATTTGATATCTTTGATGATGAGGAAGAACTGCATTCAAGGTCGCTTTCTCATAATCGCAATGCTATCAATTATTTACGCAAATACCCAGATAGAATAGATTACTTATATTTGTCAGCTAATCCTAATGCTATTTCAATTTTAAAAGAAAATATTGATTGTATTAATTGGGGACAACTTTCAGGCAATCCTAATGCAATTCAAATCTTAAAAGAAAATCCAGAAAAAATTAATTGGGAATGTTTATCATATAATCCAAATGCTATAGAACTTTTAACAGAAAATCCAGATTTAATTGACTGGTATTACTTATCATCTAATCGTGGAGCCATAAAACTTTTAAAAGAAAATTTGGATTTAATTGACTGGTATCAACTTTCAGCCAACACTAATGCCATCCCAATTTTAAAAGAAAATTTGGATTTAATTGACTGGTATCAACTTTCAGCAAATCCTAATGCCATCCAAATTTTAAAAGAAAATATTAATCAGATTAACTGGAATCAATTATCAACGAATCCTAATGCCATGGAAATTTTAAAAGAAAATCAACATGAAATCAATTGGGAAGAATTTTCCAAAAACCCATCAATATTTACATATGATTACGAAAAAATGCGAAATTTCAAATTAGAACTCAATGAAGAAATTATCGCAAAAGCATTACATCCAAAACGAATATTCCGACTAATCGAAGAATACGGTGAAGAAGTCGTTTATAGTATTTATTTCGATGAATGTTAATGTTAATGTTAATGTTAATGTTAATGTTAATGTTAATGTTAATGTTAATGTTAATGTTAATGTTAATGTTAATGTTAATGTTAATGTTAATGTTAATGTTAATGTTAATATAAAAAGTATTTTGTTATTTTTATAACAAATGCTGCCAATGAAATTATTAGATTGGATAGACAAATCTAAGTTGGACTTGTTTTATTTGTCCTTAAATCCAAATGCCATTGAGATTTTAAAAGAAAATTATGATTTAATCGAATGGTCTATGTTATCAAGAAATCATAATATTATAAAATTTACAAAAAAAGAAATTAAAGAAATATATTGGTTTAATTTGTCTTCTAATGAAAACGCCATTTCAATTTTAAAAGAACATCCCGAAAAGATTAATTGGCATCAACTATCAAGAAATAAAAATGCTATTGAACTTTTAAAAGAAAATCCTGAAAAAATAGATTGGTTTTATTTGTCATCTAATGAAAATGCAATAGAACTATTAAAAGAACATCCTGAAAAGATTAATTGGCAACAGTTATCAAGAAATAAAAATGCTATTGAACTTTTAAAAGAAAATCCTGAAAAAATAGATTGGATTATATTATCTAGAAATTCTAATGCTATTAGTTTAATCAAAGAAAATTTGGATAAAATTGACTGGGTAATATTATCTATCAATAAAAATGCTATTCAAATTTTAAGAGAAAATCAAGACAAAATTAACTGGAAGATATTATCTATCAATGAAAATGCAATAGAACTATTAAAAGAAAATCTTGAAAAAATTAATTGGTGTAATTTATCTTATAATAAAAATGCTATGGAACTTTTAAAAGAAAATCAAGCTAAAATCAAATGGAGATACTTCTCAACAAACCCTGCTATTTTTACCTATAATTATGAAGAAATGCGAAACTTGAACTTGGACCTAAAAGAAGAAATCATTGCTGCCGCCTTAAATCCAAAACGAATATTTAAAATGATTGAAGACTATGGCGAAGAATATATTTATAATACATATTTTGATGATTGATAAAAAACCAACGAAATTATATTGGCAGACATTATCAACCAGTCCTGATTTTACTTTTAATATTAGTTTAATTAAATGGTTTGAATTATTATCATCTCAACAAAAAATTGAATGTTCATTAAAAAAAACAGATATTATTATGCAATCATTCGTTCAACTTTTATCAAAACCAAATGAAGATAAACTTGACTGGGTAATGAAACCAAATATTTATGACTACGAAAAAATGCGAAATTCTAATTTAGACCTAAAAGAAGAAATTATCGCAAAAGCTCTACACCCAAAAAGGATATTCAAACTAATTGAAGAATATGGCGAAGACGAGATTTATAATATCTATCTTGACGATTAAAAAAAAAGATATATAAAAAATGAATATTTTTGTTCATTTATTATTATGCTACCAGTTAAATTATTAGATTGGGTTGATAAATCTAAATTGATATGGCATTTTTTGTCCAAAAATCGAAATGCAATAGAATTACTAAAAGAAAATTTAGAAAAAATTGATTGGTGTAATTTGTCTTCTAATGAAAATGCCATAGAACTATTAAAAGAAAACCCAGAAAAAATTAATTGGTATTACCTCTCAAAAAATCCGAATGCTATCGATATTTTAAAAGAAAATATCGATAAAATATACTGGGATGAATTATCTGCCAATACTAATCCTGAAGCTATTCAATTGTTAAGAGAAAATCCTGAAAAAATTGATTGGGGACTATTATCAGAAAACCCAAGTGCAATTGAACTATTAAAAGAAAATCCTAAAAAAATTAATTGGTATTTCCTTTCAAGTAATCCTAATGCCATTGATATTTTAAAAAAAAATAAAAAAAAAATATGTTGGTTTAACATCTCAAGTAATCCTAATGCTATTGAACTATTAAAAAAAAATTATAAAAATATTAATTGGAGACAATTATCAAATAATCATAATCCCGAAGCTATTGAACTTTTAAAAAATAATTTAGAAAAAGTTGATTGGCATTATTTATCCGAAAATCCTAATGCTATTTCAATTTTAAAACAAAATTTAGATAAAATCAATTGGCACAGTTTATCAGCAAATTCAAATGCAATTTCAATTTTAAAAGAAAATCCTGATAAAATTTCGTGGAACTTTTTATCAGCCAATTCAAATGCCATTGATATAATTAAAGCAAATAAATATAAAATTTTCTGGCCTTTATTATCAATTAATCCTTCAATTATTACCTATGACTACGAAAAAATGCGAAATATGAATGTAGAACTAAAAGAAGAAATCATTGCAAAAGCTCTACATCCTAAACGGATATTCAAACTAATCGAAGAATATGGCGAAGACGAGATTTATAATATCTATCTTGACGATTAAAGATAGATATAAAAAATGATTATTTTTGTTCATCATAATTATTATTATTATGCTACCTGTTAAATTATTGGATTGGGTTGATAAATCTAAATTATCATGGTATTTCCTATCTATAAATCCAGATGCTATTCAAATTTTAATAGAAAATAAAGACAATTTTGACTGGGCTGCATTGTCTATTAACTTAAATGGATTACAATTGTTAAAAGAAAAACCAGAACGTATTAATTGGTATTTCCTCTCTAAAAATCCTAATACGATTTCATTCTTAAAAGAAAATATCGATAAGATTGACTGGGATGAATTATCTGCCAATACTAATCCTGAAGCTATTCAATTATTAAAAAAAAATCCTGAAAAGATTGATTGGCCTTCATTATCAGCCAATCCTAGTGCAATTGAACTATTAAAAGAATATCCACACAGAATTATTTGGTATTTCCTCTCAAAAAATCCTAATGCTATCGAAATTTTGAAAGAAAATAAAGAAAAAATATATTGGTATAACCTCTCTAGCAATCCTAATGCGATTGAACTCTTAAAAGAACATCCTCATAAAATTAATTGGCAACAATTATCAAATAATCCTAATCCAGAAGCTATTGAACTTTTAAAAAATAATTTAGAAAAAGTTGATTGGCATTATCTATCTGAAAATCCTAATGCAATTCCAATACTCAAAGAAAATAAAGATAAAATTAAATGGTTGAATTTATCAAAAAATCCTAATGCTATTGAACTCTTAAAAGAAAATATTGAAAAAATTAATTGGCACTGTATATCAACAAATCCTAACGCTATTTCAATTTTAAAAGAACATCCTGATAAAATTTCATGGCATTATTTATCAGGCAATCCTAATGCAATAGAACTTCTCAAAGCAAATAAAGATAAAATCAATTGGCATATATTTTCAAGTAATCCTGCTATTATTACCTATGATTATGAAAAAATTAGAAACTCGAACTTAGACCTAAAAGAAGAAATCATCGCTAAAGCCTTACATCCAAAAAGAATATTCAGACTAATTGAAGAATACGGCGAAGAACTTGTTTATAATATCTATTTAGATGATTAAAAAAAATAGCCAAAAAATTTGACTATTGTTTCCAGAATTTAATCAATGAATTGTATTGATGAATTTTATATTTTCCCTATTTTTCTTAAATTCATTCCACTGGTGATTGAATTTTTTATTTCTTCTTTTTCTTTTATTTTAATATGTTTATCCAACATACAAATACAACCAATAATACCAATACTCATAAAAATAATAGTAAGAATAACAGAAACTTCCATTTTATATAAATTTTAATTAAGTTTTTTTCATTTAAATAGATATCATTATAAATAATGATTGAAAAAATGGATATTGAAACTTTTTATGATACGATAGCTGATGAATTTGATAAAACAAGGGTTAGATTATGGCCTTGTGTTATATCGTTCTTAGATGAGTTTCAATCAAACGCCGAAATACTTGATATAGGTTGTGGTAATGGTAAATATATGAATTATAGAGATGATATAAATATCAAAGGAATTGACATTTCTACAAATTTAATAGAAATATGTAAAAAAAAAGGTTTTGATGTAATTAAAGCACCAATGACGGACATTCCATTTACTGATAATAAATTTGATGGTATTATTTGTATAGCTTCATATCATCATTTAAATAATGACGACGATAGAAAAAAAACATTAGATGAGATTTATAGAATACTCAAACCAGGAGGAATAGCATTTATAGAAGTTTGGGGAGTAATTCAAACATCATCTATTAATAAAAATGCTGAAAATTTCACAAAAAATGCGAATTTAGTTAAATGGACATCTGTCAAAACAGGACAAATATTTTATAGATATTATAATATCTATTCGGAAGGTGAATTAGATAATGAAATAAAAAAATTAAAACCTGAATTTAATATTATCGATAGTGGTTATGAGAAAGGTAATTATTATATTAAAATAATGAAATAAGTTTTCAATCATCTAAATAGATGTTATAAACGAGTTCTTCGCCGTATTCTTCGATTAGTCTGAATATTCTTTTTGGATGCAATGCTTTAGCGATAATTTCTTCATTAAGTTCTAATTTGAAATTTCGCATTTTTTCATAATCATAGGTAAATATTGCAGGATTTGCTGATAAGGTTTTTAAATTAATAATTTTATCCAAATTGCCTTTTAATAAATCAATTGTATTAATATTTTCAGATAATCCATCATAAATAATAAGCTTGTCTAGATTATTTTTAATAAGGTCGACAGCGTTATAATTATATGATAACGTTGTCCATGTAATTTTATCAGGATTTTCTTTTAATAGTTCAATTGCATTCGGATTTCTTGATAATATTCGCCAATAAATCATTTCTTTATTTTCTTTTAAAAGTTCGATAGCATTCGGATTACCCGATAAATAATACCAATTTATATTTTTAATATTTTCTTTGAGTATTGAAATTGCATTAGGATTTTCGGATAAATAAGCCCATTTTATTTTATCGATATTTTCTTTTAAGAGGTCTATCGCATTCTGATTTTCTGATAATATATTCCAGTCTATTTTATCTTGATTTTCTCTTAACAATTCGATTGCATTAATATTACCTGATAATAAAAACCAATTGATTTTGTTTTTATTTTCTCTTAAAATTTCTATCGCATTTATATTAGTCGATAATAAAGACCAGTTTATTTTATCTAAATTTTCTTTAATTAAACTAATAGCATTAGAATTTCCCGATATGCTATACCAGTCAATTTTATCAATATTTTCTCTTAATAATTCTATTGCCTCTGGATTGCCTGATAACATAGACCAATTAATTTTTTCTGGGTATTGTCTCAATAATTGTATGGCTCTAGGATTTTCTGATAAATAACACCAATCCAATATACTTATATTTATCCAATCCAATAATTTGTAAGGTATCATTAGTTTTTTACTTTTTATAAATAACAAAAAACAATCAATTTTTATATATTTAATCATCCAAATAAATATAATAAATCTCGTCTTCACCGTAAGTTTCGATTAGTTTAAATATCCGTTTTGGATGTAATGCTTTCGCAACGATTTCTTCTTTTAAGTCTAAGTTAGAATTTCGCATCTTTTCATAATCATAGGTAAAGATACCGGGGTTTTTTGATAAATATCCCCAATCAATTTTATCTTGATTATCCTTAAGAAGTTCCATTGCGCTTTCATTAATAGATAATCGATACCATTCAATTTTATCAATGTTATTTTTGAGTATATCCATTACTCCAGAATTACCAGATAATAGAAGCCAATCGACTTTATCAAGATTATCTTTTAAAATGTTTGATGCATTCGTATTTTGAGATAAATCATACCAACAGATTTTATCTAGATTTTTGTTTAATATCGAAATTGCCTCTGGATTTGAATTAAATGAAAATGCATTCCAATTAATCTTGTCTGGGTTTTCTTTTAAAATCTCAAGTGCTCCTGAATTGGCTGATAATAAATCCCAGCTAATTTTATGAAGATTATTTTTAATTATTTCAATTGCATTTTTATTAGATGACAATCCTAACCAGTTTATTTTGTCTTGATTTTTTTTAAGTAAATCGTTCGCATTAGGGTTCAATGATAAGAACCGCCAATTTATTTTTTTTGGATATTTCTTTAGAAGTTCAATTCCATTAGGATTTAAACATAAATAATCTCCATTAATTTTTCTCGGATTTTTCTTGAGAAGATTAATAGCATTCTGATTAGCTGATAAATAATCCCAATTTATTTTTTCTGGATTTTTTGTTAATAAATCTATGGCGGCTGAATTTTTTGATAACCTATCCCAATTAATTTTTTCTGGATTTTCTTTTAATAATTCTATAGCTGCTGGTATTGCTGATAAATAATTATAATCAAGTTTTGTTTTATCAATCCAATCTGCAATTTTCATAAACATTGTTATTAATAATAAAAATAACAAAAATCATTTTTTTAATAATTAAAATAAGCATCATATATTTCTTTTTCATCATAATTTTCTTTTAATTTGAATAGTCTTGATGGATTTAAGGCGCCAGCAATGATTTCTTCTTTTAGGTCTTTATTGAGATTTCGCATTTTTTCATAATCATAAGTAAAGATAGCCGGATTTGTTGAAAAATTAAACCAACTTATTTTTTCCTGGTTTTCTTTTAGAATATCAATTGCACAAGGATTTCCCGATAGCATATACCAGTTGATTTTATCTTGATTTTCTTTGAGAAGTTCTATCGCATTCTTATTTCCAGATAAATGAAACCAATTAATTTTTCTAGGATTTGATTTTAATAATGAAATAGCATTAGGATTAGCTGATAAGAATTCCCAATCAATATAACTCGGATTTTTCTTTAGAATTGAAATAGCATTAGGATTTAAAGAAAAATAAAGCCAGTTATTATTTTTTTTATGTTGTTTTAATAATTTTATGGCATTTGGATTGGCTGCCAAATGAGACCAGCTGATATTGTCAATATTATCATTTAATATCGAAATTGCCCCTGGATTTCTTGAAAGAAAATTCCAATTGACTTTTCCTAAATTATTTTTTAATAATGAACATGCTTCTTTATTTGCTGACAAATAATACCAATCTATATTATTTTCATTTTCTTTCAATAGTTCTATTGCATTGTGATTTAAAGAAAGAAATGTCCAATTAATCTTTTCTTGATTGGCTTTTAAAAGTTCAATTGCATTCGGATTTTCCGATAATGCACTCCAACTCAATTTAGATATATCAATCCAATCTAATAATTTCATCGATGGTTCTGATAATGAAACCATATTGTTTTATTATTATTATTATTACAAAAAACAAAAATCAATTTTTATTCGAAAGATTTCATAAAATCAATCATATTCTTCGTTCCCATGCTAGAATTACAATTTTGGCATATTGGTTTTAAATTTGAAACAATCGTTTCTCCGCCGTTTGATTCGGCTATTATATGACCTGCATTAAATGATAATTGTGTTATCGACGTAACATTGCAACAGGTGCATTTACTTTTTCCTATTTCTTCCCCAATCCATTTATTCCAAACAAGTCTTTTCAATGTAGATGAAATATATTTCTTTTTATATTTTTTGTTTTGTGTGTTATTATCATCGTCAATAATCATATAATCTGGTGTTTTACGCTTTCTACTAATACTACTAATACTCATAGTGGATTTTTCACACTCCATTTTTAATTATACAAAATACAAAAATCAATTTTTTATTTTTGTATTTTTTATTGTTCTCTTTGACTTTTAACGAAAATAAGCATCATAAACTGCTTCTTCGTCATATTCTCGCATCAGTTTGAATACTCTTGTTGGATTTAAGGCAGCGGCAACGACTTCTTCTTTTAAGTCTTCATTCGAATTTCGTAATTTCGTATAATCATAAGTAAAGATGGCTGGATTTGATGATAACATATCCCAGTCAATTTTATCTTGATTTTCTCTTAAATAATCCATTGCTCCTGGATTGGCAGACAATGACCGCCAATTAATTTTTTCTGAATTTTCTTTTAATAGTTCTATTGCATTATGATTAGCAGATAATATACACCAATCAATTTTGCTTTTATTTTCTCTGAGGAGGTTAATTGCATTAGGATTTAATGATAACTCACCCCAATCGATTTTTGTTGGATTTTCTTTTAATAACTTAATTGCAGCTGGATTTTGTGAAAGATAAGTCCAACTAATTTTTGTCTGATTTTCTTTTAAGATTTCAATCGCCGATGGATTAGAAGATAATAATGACCAATTGATTTTGTCAGGATGGTCTTTTAATATTTCTATTGCATTTTCATTGCTTGCGAACAATTCCCATTTGATTTTATTAGGATGGTTTCTTAATATTTCTATTGCATTTTTATTACAAGACAATAAACCCCAATTGATTTTATCAATGTTTTCTTTGAGCATTTCAATTGCGTTTTTATTACAAGACAATAAACCCCAATTGATTTCACTCTGATGACTGCTCAGCATTTCGATTGCATTGTAATTTTTAGATAGATACGCCCAATTCAATTTTTCGGGATTAATCCAATCTAATAATATCATTGGCAACATGATATAACAAAAATAAAAAAAAGTCAAAAATCAATTTTTATCAGTCATCCAAATAAATGTCATAAATAATATCTTCGCCATATTCTTCGATTAGTCTGAATATCCGTTTTGGATTTAAGGCGGCGGCAACGATTTCTTCTTTGAGGTCTAGGTTAAGGTTTCGCATTTTTTCATAATCATATGTGAAAATCGAAGGATTACTTGAAAACATAAACCAGTTAATTTTATCTTGATTTTCTTTTAAAATTTCGATTGCTTCAGGATTTGCCGATAATCCATGCCAGTGAATATTATTCTTGTTTTCCTTTAAAAGTTCTATGGCATTTTGATTATATGATAACATGTCCCAGTCAATCTTTTCTCGATTTTCTTGTAAAAGCTTAATGGCATTAGGATTTAATGATAATCTTGACCATATAATTTTATCTTGATTTTCTTTTAGAAGTTCAATTGCGTTCGGGTTTTGTGATAAATAAAACCAGTCAATTTTATCTTGATTTTCTCTTAAGAGTTCTATTGCATTCGGATTTTTTGATAAATATAACCAATTAATTTTATCTTGATTTTCTCTCAATAGTTCGATTGCGTTTTCATTTGTTGATAATACCAACCAATTTATTTTTTCTATATTCTCTTTAAGAATTTCAACGGCGTTAGAATTATATGACAAACAATTCCAACGAATTGTAAAAGGGTTTTTTGTTAAGATATCTATCGCCGACGGATTGATATTTAATATATTCCAGTCAATCTTAGCCAAATTATTTTTTATGATTTCTATTGCATTTTTATTTTTTGATAAATAAATATAATTAATTTTATCTTGATTTTCTTTTAAAAGTTCGATGGCGTTTATGTTTTCTGTTAATCCATCCCAATCCAATTTTGTTTTGTCTATCCAATCACGTAATATAATTGGTGGTAACATTTGTATTTAATATATCATAATAACAAAAAATCAATTTTTAATCATCCAAATAAATATCATAAATAATATCTTCACCATATTCTTCAATAAGTCTAAATATTCGTTTTGGATGTAATGCAGCTGCTACGATTTCTTCTTTTAGGTCTAGGTTAAGATTTCGCATCTTTTCATAATCATAGGTAAATATGGCTGGATTTGTTGATAACATATGCCAGTCGATTTTGTCTTGATTTTCTTTTAAATAATCTATTGCTCCTGGATTAGCAGACAATAGACGCCAATTGATTTTTGTCGGATTTTCTTTTAATAGTTCTATCGCATTTTGATTACTAGATAACGAACACCAGTTAATTTTGCTTTTATTTTCTTTGAGGAGGTTAATTGCATTATGATTTAACGATAATTCATTCCAACGTATTTTTGTTGGATTTTCTTTTAATAATCTAATTGCCGCTGGATTTTGTGAAAGATAAGTCCAACTAATTTTTGTCTCATTTTCTTTAAGGATTTCAATCGCCGATGGATTAGAAGAGAATAATGACCAATAGATTTTGTCAGGATGGTCTTTTAATATTTCCATGGCATTTAGATTGATTGCGAAGAAATCCCATTTAATTTTATCAGGATGGTCTCTTAATATTTCTATTGCATTTTCATTCAAAGAAAGATAATACCAGTCTATTATATCCAAATTGGCTTTTATCATGTCAATTGCATTTTTATTACATGACAAGAAACCTCTGTTTATTTTTTTTGGACAACTTCTCAGCATTTCAATTGCATTATAATTTTTGGATAAATATACCCAATTCAATTTTTTGGGATTAATCCAATCTAATAATATCATAGGCGGTAACATGATATGACAAAAAATAAAAAAAGTCAATTATCAATTTTTATCAGTCATCCAAATAAATATCATAAATAATATCTTCACCATATTCTTCGATTAGTCTGAATATCCGTTTTGGATGTAATGCGGCTGCTACGATTTCTTCTTTGAGGTCTAGGTTAAGATTTCGCATCTTTTCATAATCATAGGTAAATATACCTGGATTTGTTGAAAACATAAACCAATCGATTTTTTCCTGATTTTCTTTTAAAAGTTCTATGGCGTTTTGATTAGCTGATAAAAGAAACCAATTAATTTTTTCTGGATTTTTTTTTAAAAGTTCTATGGCATTTATATTAGTTGATAATTGACGCCAATCTATTTTTTCCTTATTTTCTTTTAGAAGTTGAACAGCGTTTGAATTAGCTGATAATTGTGACCAGTTGATATTATCTTTATTTTTTTTTAAAAGATTTATAGCATTTGGATTAGCCGATAGATAATACCAATATTCAAGCTTATATTTATTTTCATCAAATAATTTAATAGCATTGGGATTTAATGAAACGTATTTCCATGTTATTTTATTTTCATTTTCTTTGATTAGTTCTATTGCATTCATATTAGTAGCTAAAATATTCCAGTCAATTCTGTTTTTATTTAGTTTCAAAAGGTCTATGGCATTAGGATTGGAAGATAAATAAGTATAATTAATTTTTTGTACGTTTTCTTTTAATAGTTCAATTGCATTCGGATTTAATGATAATAAATGCCAATTGATTTTTTCTCTATTGGCTTTTAAAAGGTCTATCGCATTCGGGTTTTCTGACAACCTAGCCCAGTTTAAATTATTTATTTCTATCCAATCTAATAATTTCATCGACAGCATTTGTTATTGATATTAAAATAACAAAAACTAATATCAATTTTTTATTTTTTATTAGTAATTTTTAAAATAAGCGTTATATACTTCGTTTTTATCATATATTTCTAATAATCTGAATATTCGTCTTGGACTTAAGGCGCCAGCAATGATTTCTTCTTTTAAGGCTATGTTATAGTTTCGCATTTTTGTGTAGTCATATGTAAAGATGGCTGGATTTTTAGATAAGTTATTCCAACTTATTTTATCTTTATTTTCTTTTAAGATTTCTATTGCTCCTGAATTTGCAGACAATAAGAACCAATTGATTTTGTCTAAATTTTCTTTTATAAGGTCATAAGCGTTATGATTTACTGATAATAAATGCCATGTTATTTTATTTTGATGTTTCTTCAAAAAATTTATTGCATTCAGATTTAATGATAATTTGAACCATATTATTCTATTTAAATTTGCATTGATTATATGCATCGCATTAGGATTTGCTGACAGATTATACCAATCTATTTTTCCTGGATATTTTTCAATTAGTTTGATTGCATTAGGATTAGAAGATAATATAGACCAGTTGATTTTATCTAAATTTTCTTCAATTATTTCCATAGCATTCGGATTACTAGAGAGATTATACCAGTCTATTTTATCCAAGTTTTTTTTGAGTATTTTTATGGCATTCGGATTTAATGATAATAGCGACCAGAGTATTTTATCTTTATTTAATAAATCTATTGTATTCGGATTTAATGACAAATAATAATAACTTATTTTATCCAAGTTTTCTTTCAAAAGTTCATAAGCATTAGGATTTACTGATAACATATTCCAACAAATTTTTTCTGGATTTTCTTTGAGAAGTTCAATTGCATTAGGATTTTCAGATAATCCTTTCCAATTCAATTTTGATATATCAACCCAATCTAATAATTTCATTGGTATCATGATTTTTATAATTATTTTTATGATAATAATATCATTTTTTATATTTGTATAAAAATTTTATTTTTTTTAAAAAAAATGATAAAATAAATCTTAAAACTAATATTATCATCAACTAGGAAAACAAATGACCTCCGTCTTAATGAACCGTCTCGTTATGCTTGATGACGATAATGAAGTTGCCGATGTCAAAAACATAGACAAAAAACCAGAAGTAGCCAAGAAAGCAACGTTGAAAAATGTTGATTTCATTCGTAATAAATATTACGTCCCAAAAAGTTACACCATGATTATTTGCTATGACGATTATTACTAGTTGCTGATAGAGAAAAATGACAAAATTAATTTTTTGTCATTATCATTTCAATAATTAAAATAAGCATTATAGACATCGGTTTTATTGTAGTATTCGAGAAGTTTGAATATTCGTTTTGGATTTAAGGCGGCAGCGATGATTTCTTCTTTTAAGGCTATGTTAGAGTTTTGTATTTTTTGATAATCATAAGTAAATATACTTGGATTAGTTGCTAACATATACCAGTCGATATTATCTTGATTTTCTTTGAGAAGTTCTATTGCGTTTATGTTTCCAGATAAAGCAAACCAATCTATTTTTTCTGGGTTTTCTTTCAAGAGTTGAATTGCATTCGGATTAGTCGATAAATTATTCCATTCAATTTTATCTTGATTTTCTTTGAGTATTTTGATAGCATTCGGATTTTCACTTAGATAATAAAAGTCAATTTTATCAACATTATTTTTTAAAAGACTTATAGCATTAGGATTGATTGAAAGAAATTCCCATTTTATTTTATCTGGATTTTCTTTTAAGAATTGAATTGCCTTCGGATTACATGAAACTAAAGGCCATATTATTTTATCAGGGTTTGATTTCAGATAATCTACTGCTTCTGGATTTTTAGAGAAATTATACCAATTAATTTTTTCATGATTTGCTTTTAAAAAATCTATGGCACTAGGATTTTCACTTAAATAAAAATAGTCAATTTTTTCAGAATTGGCTTTTAAGATATCCATTGCATTCGGGTTTTTAGATAAAAATGACCAGTTTATTTTATTTAAGTTTTCTTTGATAAGGTCAATGGCGTTCGGATTTGTTGATAATAATGACCAATTTATTTTTTCTGGATTTTCCATAAGAAATTGAACGGCATTAGGATTACCTGCCATATAATGACATTCTAATTTATCTTTATCAATCCAATCTAATAATTTCATCGGTAGCATTTTGTTTATTTTTTTTAAATAAAAATCTATTAATCATTTTTTTTAATAATTAAAATACGCATTATAGACATCCGTTTTATTGTAATCTTCTAGGAGTTTGAATATTCGTTTCGGATTTAAGGAGGTAGATATGATTTCTTCTTTTAAGGCTAGGTTAGAATTTTGCATTTCTTCATAATCATAGGTAAAAATAGCCGGATTAGTTGATAACATATACCAGTCAATTTTATCTCGGTTTTCCTTTAATATTTCTATTGCTTGTGGATTAGTTGATAATATCGACCAGTTGATTTTATCTAAATTTTCTTTTATAAGGTCAATGGCGTTCGGATTAATTGAAAGATATGACCAGTCGATTTTATCTTGATTTTCTTTGAGAAGGTTAATTGCATTCGGATTATGACATAAATATTTCCAGTCAATATTATCTTGATTTTCTTTGAGAAGGTTAATTGCTTTCGGATTTGATGATAATATACACCAATCGATTTTATTTGGATGTTTTTTGAGAATTTCAACACAGTTTTCATTACAAGCCAATGACGACCAGCAAATCTTATCTGGATTTTCTTTGAGCAGGCTTATAGCATTCATATTTAATGATAATGAACACCAGCAGATTTTATCTTGATTTTCTTTTAATAGTTCGATTGCTTCTGGATTGGTTGATAATATTGACCAGTTGATTTTTTCTTGATTTTCTCTGATAAGACTTATAGCATTCTTATTCGCTGATATCGATTTCCAGCAAATCTTATCTTGATTTTTTCGCAGCAGTTCTATCGCGTTATTATTCAAAGATAATAAACACCAGTTGATTTTATTTTGATTTTCTTGGAGTAATTTAATGGCGTTAGGGTTTGTTGATAAATAAAACCATTCCAATTTGTTTATGTCTATCCAATCCAATAATTTCATCGGTAGCATTTTGGTTATTTTTTAAATAAAAATATATTAATTATTTTTTATATCATTACTATAATATACTGCAATACAACAACCTATTACTGATATACATATTCCTATAATAGCTCTGTAATCTAATATAACATTATAACATAAATAAACCAATATTAATGATAATATTGGCGCAGAGTGTATTAAAGTTATAACTATTGGTAAATTCATTTTAGAACTTATTTTTATTGAATACCACATTAAACAATCAGCTAATATTGTTCCTATTACAATTGCAAATATTGCATAATATATATATTTTCTATTTTTTTCATCTAATAAATATTTATTTATTTTAGTATAGTTATATATATAAATAAATATGCTAAAAACAGTATAACAAATGCCCAATAAAAATAAAAAAACATCAAACGGCATTTCGTCTAATGCAATTTTTCCGAATAATACATCACTACTATATGCTAATGAACTCAATAAAGGAAATATGAATTGTAACATTTTAATAAATAATATTATTATTAATTTAACATCCGTTTTATTGTAATCTTCTAGGAGTTTGAATATTCGTTTTGGATTTAAGGAGGTAGCGACGATTTATTCATTTTTATCATTTTTAAAGAAAATAATAAAAAATATGATTTTAATTTTAATAAAATATTTATAACCTTCTCATGTTAGGTAATCATCGTATCAAAAAGCGTTCGTATTACTTGTTTGCAGTTCGCAAACATAATATTATGCATTGCGGCACGTATAGTTCAAATGGCGTGAATGAAACTATTACTTCGGTAGAAACAGGTGAAATATTTCATACAATTCATGATTTCGTTTATAGTGTCTATGGAATGAATACGAAAAACGAGTTCTATAATTGCTATTACTATAGCGAATTTAGGAACAGGTGGCGCCCAATCAAATACATTGTTGTGAAATCAAAGACAAAAAGAAACTAATATTCAAAGTATGCTTTATAAACCTCGTTCTTTTTGTATTTTTCAGCCAATTTAAATATTCTAGTGGGATTTAAGGCGGCAGCAACGATTTCTTCTTTTAGGTCTAAGTTAAAGTTTCGCATTTTCTCATAATCATAGGTAAAGATTGCTGGATTATTCGAGAATTTGAACCAGTCAATTTTATGTTGATTTTCTTTTAAAATCTCCATTGCATTACGATTAGCCGATAATACAGACCAATTGATTTTAGTAGGATGTTTTTTGAGTATTTCAATTGCATTCGGATTAGTTGATAATATAGTCCAATTAATTTTGTCTAAATTTTCTTTTATGAGTTCGATAGCATTTTCATTTGAAGATAATATCATATAATTTATTTTATTTTTGTTTTTAGTCAAAAGCTTAATTGCATTAGGATTTTTTGATAACATTGCCCAGTCGATATTATCTGGATTTTCTTCGAGAATTTTGACAGCATTCGGATTTAAACATAATTTGAACCAGTTGATTTTATCTTGATTTTCTTTGAGAATTTCAATTGCATTCGGATTACCCGAAAGGCCTGTCCAGTAAATCTTATTTGGATTTTCTTTGATGAGGCTGATGGCATTCGGATTAGTTGATAATAAATCCCAGTCAATTTTATTCTGATATTTTCTGATAATTTCAATAGCTCCTGGATTACTGCTTAATGATAACCAATTAATTTTGTCAATGTTATCTTTTAATAATTCGGAAGCTCCTGAATTAGCTGATAACATGTACCAATAAATTTTTTCTTGATTTTCTTTTAAAAGTTCTATGGCATTCGGATTACCTGATAATATTGACCATACGATTTTTTCTGGATTTTCCTTTAATAGGTCAATAGCATTCTCATTAGATGATAATAAACCCCAAATTAGATTTCTTTTATCAATCCAATCATATAATTTCATAGGTAGCATTTTTATAAAGTTATAAAAATAAAAATATTATCATTTTTTATCGATGTTACAAGTTTTTTTCACGTTGTGGGTATTTATATTAGTCGTTTTTCATAAATATACAAAAAAAATATTCTCATTACCATTTCTGACATTTATTATTATGTTTATGGGGTTTTACATTTCTTATATCAATCCTCGTAAATATTACGTCGATTATAATGGAACTCAAATAATTATCGATGGATATAAAAAAATTATTTTAGATTTTTTATTTCATATTGTCCCATTCTTTTTCATTTATTTTAAATATGGAATTGAACCTGTTTTTAATAATATTAAAATTATACCATCTATTTTATTGATTATTTTATATAATTTAAGTTATTGTCCTGATAAGATTTATCATTTACCTAAACATGAAATTGCCGTCGTTTCTTTATTAAGTTTGGTATCATATATTTTAATATCTTATTATATGAATTAACCATCGAATAAGATAATGTTTAATAAATATGCTAAAATTGGTCATTACGGTATTCATAATTGTCTTTTCTTTGAATATCGAAGGGTTTCTCGATATGTAAAACCAATTTATTTTATCTTTGTTTGCTTTTAATAATGATATGGCGTTTGGATTTGTTGATAATTCTATCCAATTTATTTTGTCTGGATTTTTTTTTAAAAGTTTTATGGCATTTGGGTTCTTAGATAAATAATTCCAGTTTATTTTGTCTTCATTATCTTCTAAGACGTCTATTGCATCTGGATTAGCAGAAATTGCAATCCAATCAATTTTATCTGGATAAATATTATAAATTTCTAATGCCCGTGGATTAATTCCCAATAACATCCAGTCAATTTTATGTGGATTTCTTCTTAATATTTCGATTGCTTCTGGATTTGTTGATAAACCAGACCAATTTATTTTATTCTGATGCAACTTTAAATAATTTATTGCTTTCGGATTTCTTGAAAACATGTACCAATTTATTTTGTCTGGATTTTCGTTTAAAAGATAATCTACTGCTGAAGGATTTTCTGATAATGATATCCAGTTTATTTTGTCTGGATTTTCTTTTAACAATTCCATAGCATTTGGATTTAAAGAAAGATGTAACCATTTGATTTTATCTTGATTATTTTTTAATATCGAAATTGCATTAGGGTTTCGTGATAATGCCGACCAATCAACCTTTTCAATATTCTCTGATAATAATTTAATGGCATTTTCGTTTTTGGATAATTCGAACCAGTTCAATTTATCTTTCTCTATCCAACTCAACAATTCCATTATTATTTATAAATATAATTTTGTATTAATTTAATAATAATTAAATAAAAAGTGATTTGAGTTATGGTTTATAATTATTGTGATTGTTATCAGAAAATGACCTCAACAGCACCATTCAACGAAGCTACCTTTGTTACACTTGTCGGAGACGAATACCTGCGCAGATGCGTTGTCGTAAATGGCTTTACTGATATTTACGACATCATCGACGAATTCTTAGTTAGATATCCAGATTTTAGAGAGTATCCTCCTTATCTGAATTCAACCTTAAGTCAAATTCAATATCATCTATTCAGTGAAGTAGATGAATATATAAATGACGGTTGTATAAGTGAGGCGGACACTTATGACGGAGAAGACAACTAAAAGAAAAACCCAAAAAAAATGGCAAAAAGAAATTTTTGTCATTTAAATAAAAAACCTTAGAAAAGATAATGACAAAAATTTCTTTTTGCCATTTTTTTGGATATCTTCTCTAATTTTCATTTTCATCATCAGTATCGGCACCGCTTTCATAATCATCATCTAAAATATCGGAAATTTTATAATATAGATGTGATTTCATGTTGTCGGTGTTGTTGATATTTGGATAATGAACCCGAAAATATTGAGGATAATCCGGATATGTAACAATCAGTGCTTCGATTATATCTATGATATCATCATAAATGCCATTTTCGCAGCGGCGATGATACTCATTGATAACCTCGGAAACAAAGTTAGCTTCGGAAAACATAGTGGTGGTGGTAGTCATTTCAATCTAATCACAATACTAATATTATAAACATATTTTCCTTTTTTATCAATTTACTATAAAATTAATACAAATGTTTATGTTTATATTTAAATGACAAAAATTTCTTTTTGCCATTTTCTTTTTCTTTTAAAATCTATTCATCATCCTTTTTCGGATGTTTCTTAGATTTTTTCGCTTGTCCCTCATCTTTTTCCTTCTTCTTCTTATCTTCCTTCTCCTTCTTATCTTCCTTCTCCTTCTTATCTTCCTTCTCCTTCTTATCTTCCTTCTCCTTCTTATCCTCCTTCTCCTTCTTATCCTTCTTTCCTTTGGGAGGAGGCTTAACAAGTTCTTCTTCCTCTGCTTCAGAGCCTTGGTCTTCAGGAGCATCTTCAGGAGCATCTGAAAAAACTTCTTCTTCAGCTTCTCCGCCCGCCGCCTGTTCCTTCTGAGCTTTCCACAGTGAAGCAATATAAGCCATTTTATCCTTAGCGCTCATACGTTCCTCTTTAGGAAGACTTTCTTCTCTCACTCTAAGGACGGCCGATTGTTCCTTGTAAAAGATGTTATAAACAGATGGTTTGCGTTTAGGCTTGTCATCTGATTGTTTCTTCTCTTCCTTGGCAGTAGCGGCTTTATCCTTATAAACCCGAGTAACAGCAGCTGCTAAATCTTTCTTAGACGGTTCATTCGTGCAGGTGAGAATAAGGTCCTTGAGGCGCTGAAGCAGTTTATCAGTCATTTTGGGTGATCCAGAATTTAATAGGATAATTATTTAATAAAAATTACTCAATCATTTTTTTATTAGTTTTTTATTTTTTACTACAATTATATAAAAGTATTAGTATTATTTAAAAATATATAAATGTCTTCAGCCAAAATATTGATATATATATTAACTTACAGTAATGAAACATTGAATATTGCTAAAAAGATGTATGGACATAATAAATGGGCTAAATTCGTAATATTGCCACCTACGATATTATTTGAGAATTATATGTATGACGAATGGCTGCCGAATAATTATGATGATTGGAAAGATTACGATTATGTAGGAACATTATCATGGAAAGCAGAAACAAAAGTATTATTACCTGATATTAATAAATTAGCTAATTTTCTATTTGATAATAAATTTGATGTCATACCGTTTTATGTGATTGATGATAGAAACCTATTAAATTGCATAGATATAAGACAACCGAATAATAAAAAAATCTTAAAAATATTATTTGAAGAATTAGGCGGATACAATAATAATTTTATAAATAACAATTTTATAGAATTCTATTGTAATTATTGGATTGCTACACCTAAAGTTATGTTAGATTACATTCAAGTTTTTAAAAAATGTAAGAATATTATTAATTCCAATCAAGATATTCAAAAACTTCTATGGAGTTATATTGAATACATCAGTGAATTAGATGATGAAATGTTATTACAAATTTTCGGCCAATTAAAATATTCATATCATCCTTTTATTTATGAACGCATACCTTATTTATATTTGAGTAAGTATAATATAGCCCATCCTTATATTTTATATACCAATGGAATGTATCCTAAAAAAAAAGCAGAAAAAACAAATAATATTCTTTTTGCTTTTTGGAAAAATAATGCGGCCAAATTTAATAATCGAACCATTAATATCGCCAAGAAAATAGAATTGCATGAATTACATTTCGTTGATAACTTTTATAATAAACAAATAATAATAAACCCTAAATGATACTTTCATAAAATTGTTTAGCCGTTAAATCCTCATCTTCATTCAAATCATATGATTTGAATTCTTCTTCTAGTAGTTTTAAATCATATGGTACTTGTTTTTCTTTTTTAAAATCAGCACGACCTCGCATTCTGATGATTTTATATTCATGAAATGTTTTACATTTATAATGATTTAGCTGAATTACATCTAAACAAATATTAGGATTGAAAGGACTGTATAATATATCACCGTTTGTTGATTTTATATATCCCTCTTTTAATTGAGCTATATGCGGGTTAATAAATCCAACTAAATGTCGGATGTCACATAAGGTTTTTATGTGTTTGTCGCCTTTACTATCGCATTTTGTAAATCGTTTTGTAATTGGTTCTGTGCTATAAGTTGTATGTCCGGATGAGCCAAAAAATCTCCAATTTATACCTATTCCAGTGCAATCACCTTTTATATATTCTTTAATAAATTCAATAATATTCGGATGTTTTTTTAATGTAATATATTCATCAATGTCTATATGTGCTACATGTGTTACAGTATTTTTTATTTGATAACTTACAATTTCATTGAAATGTTTTAATATCATATATTGAATTGCTTGTTCGTGGTCATTTCCAGCTACATGAAATATAGTCATTTTATCTAAATACTTTTCTAATATTTTTGAATAAGTCTCTGGAATATCTTGATTATCATATAAAATAATATGTTTGAACCCTAAGGCCAGATGATATTTCACAAATTCTTCGATATAATTATATTCATTCTTTGCCAAACATAAAATAACAGGGAAAATATTATTATTATCCATTTTTTTTATAATAATTATAAATTAATTACTTTATATGATTTATAATGAAATTGAATAAATAAACAATGCTTACACTATAAAAATATAATTTGACTAACGTTAAATCATTATCAAAATCATTATTGAAATCATTAAACTTAATTTTATAAATAGTCACATTTTGTTTTGCAATTGACCTCAAATTATTTGATGTTAAATTATTGTTGGTGTCATCAAACTTAATTTTATAAGTAGTCGAAGTATTAAAGGAAGTTCTTAAAACAGATGATTTAATCGAAGGTCGTTTTTGTATAGGTATGAAATTATTAATAAAGGCAGAGCTTGATAATAAAAAAGATAAAAATAAAATTCTGATTTTCATTATAATATATTTAAGTCGCTTTTTTTTATATAATATACATCATACTTTTTACTATACTTAAAATTAGACAAATCGACATTGGTATTATTTATTTTTACATATCTATTTTTAAAAACAACACGATTTATTATTTTCTTGTTAATAATAATTTTAACTTTTTTATTTGCACCTCCTGATTTTGCTTCAGGTTCTGTTGTTGTTTCAGTTCTTGCTTCATATTCTTCTATTTTTTGTTTTATAACTGTTTCACAATCATCAACCGAAACTCCTATATCAGTTAAAGAACCTAATTTTATATATGCTTGAATAGTATGTGAATTAATTGTACTATAACATAGTTTATAAATATCGTTATAAGATTGGTCTGGTAAGCTTGCTGTATCTGTTAATTGTTTGTTATAACATTTTCTTACACAAAAATCTATAGTATCAACTATATTCCAATTTTGTCGAAATAATGGACAAGGTATTCTTATTTCTTCATCATCACATTTAATATGATGTTTTAATGTTTCATCATTAATATTAAATTGTGAATTATACATATATTTTTGTTTATCATATGTTATTGCAGATATAACATGTCCGCATTTTAAAGTTTCACATTTACCTTCTTCATTATCATTAATAATAATATAATCTAATACATATATATTATCATTTAATATAATTATTTCAAGATTAGGATAAGTTAAAAAGGAAGTTTCATAATCTTTTAACATTTTATATTTTTTATCTAAAAATTTATCTTTTATATTATCAATAAATATAATATCAGGATTTTCATCTGAATATATAGAAAATATTGATTTACGATATTTTTTATTAATTTCATATAAATATAATGTTTTTACATTGAACAAATTATATAAATATGCTAATATAATAAATTCATGAGTTGAAATACCATATAATGATTTTTTTGGTTGTCCAGATTTTTTATTATTATATTCTGTTTTTAGATATATTTTATAATAATATGCCATAGCACTTCCTATATAACTATCCATATTTGATATATATCGATTAATATCATCAGGTATATTTGGATATTGTTTTGTAATTTTAGGCAATAAATCGGCATATATTGCATCTAAATAGTTTGTTTGATTATTTTTAAAATTTATAAAATGTCCACAGTCGTCACTCAACTCATCAGAATATATTAACTTCTTTGATGTTATAGTATTTATAATATATTTTATAAATTCGGTAAATAATGTATTTGCTGCATTCATAGGAATTGTGTCTTTTTCATCATCTTGTTCAATTGGTAGGTTAGGTATTGATGTAGAAAATTGTTTTTGTAATAATTTACGACTTCTGTCACTATAAGACATTCCTGTAATCATTGATATATACCAACAATTTCCTACATATTGTGGTATAGTTATATAATTATCGATTTTATTATATTTAATAGGTTCATATGACATATAATTTCTAACAATTATTAAAATTTGTTTAAATAATTCATTTATAATGTTTTCTGACGGTGTTTCTGACGGTGTTTCTGATGGTGTTTCTGTTGGTGTTTCTGACGGTGTTTCTGATGGTGTTTCTGTTGGTGTTTCTGATAATAATTTATCAATATTTTCTGTTATAGGTGTTTTTGTATCTATGTTAAATTTATATACATATCTAATTATTTCATTTTTCTCTGCTTTTATTAATAATACAACTTTATTAAATTGTTCTATTAAATAATTTTTAAAAATATTTTTTATAGGAACTGGTAAAATACAGTTTATTTTTGCAGCTTCTGCACATTCTTCTAAATTAATATCACTAAATATATGTCCTATTAATTCATTAAGAACAATGTCTGCACTATCTTCTTTTGGTTTTATAAACTCATCTATTGTTTTAATATAATGATAATATCCATATAATATTAAAATTGTTCTTACATTTATTGCATCTAATATAGCTTGTGATAAATCTTCACAACGATTTTCATTTGAAATTTTATTCCAAATTTTCATAATATCATTATAATGTGCTATAAATGATGTACCAATATTAATAATATCTACTATATTACCATCAATTATTTTAATTTTAATATAATTAATTAAATATAATGATAAATAATCGTCAAATACAAATAATTTAAAATCCTCTAAACAATTAACATAATGTGTTAATATATTTATAAATAAAATGCTAAATTTATTACAATCTACAGTAGAAGAAGTTTTAACCATATTTAATGCCTCACTTTTCCATTCTTGAATTTGAGGATCATTTAAATAATTGTTTAAACTTCTAAAAAAATTAGTTAGTATATTCATACATTCTTCTTCGTTACTATCCGGAAATGAATCTAATTTTTTTTTTAAATCATTAATATATGATTTTAATTGGTTAGTATATTTACAAGTCATATTTTATTCTCTAATACAATAAAATATTTAAATTGATATACTTATCAACACCTTTTTTTAAATAAAAATGTATTATTTTTTTTAATATTCTTTAAAAAATGATTTTAGTTATCTTAACTATTAATTATTACTAATTAGAAAGAGTAATCAACCAAACCTCAAAGAGAAAATGATGGCATATTTCGAATATACGGATAAGACCTACGGAACGATTAATCTGGGCTCATACAATGAGATGAAATCAGATTGTTACATAGAGACAGTTCCATATTTGCTAAGTATGGCATTGGAAATGATTTATCACCATCACCGGAGTAATCTGATAATGTCTGAATGTCTAAATTCAAACGATGATATCACGACTATCATTGAGAGAATTGATATAAAGACAATGTCGGAATTCTTCGACACGCGAGAGTTATTCTAAAAGGAAAGGCTAAAAAGCCGAAGGAAAGAAAAAAGGCCCAAATTTATAATTTTGGTCTTTTCTATAAAAAGAATAAAAACAAATAATTCTTATTTTAGAAGTATGTTCTCGATGATATGAATGACAAAAATTTCTTTTTGCCATTTTTTTTTGATTTTTTGTTTTTACATGTCAGCCCAATCAACCTTGCCATTTTTGGCTTCTTGAATTTCTTGGGCGATTTTCTTTCGCATCTGGATAGCTTTAAACTCCTTGTTGAACTGTTTGAAGATAAGTTTCCTCATCTCCAAATCATTAACACCGCTATGGGTGAAAGTGCAGTCTTTCTCGAAACATCGGACACCAAACTTACATGGAACTTTTCCCAGAGGTTTAAATTCTGTGATAAGTTTGACATGTTCGGGTGAAGTGTTGATAATCTCGGATAATAACTGTCTTTCATTCCTAGGATGATGATGAACGCATCGGCAATTGTCGTCAGTGCAGAAGGAAGTATAGAAACAATACATTTTCGCAGGCATGTTGGTTTGTGATTACTCTCTCTATATGTAGTAATGAAAGACCTATTAAAATTATACTATCATTTTTTATACAAATACTATAAAATTAATACAAATTATTTATTTTTTATAATAAACAAAAATGACAAAATTTCTTTTTGCCATTTTTTTTGGTTTTTAATTAATCGTCGCTCATATAGACATCATAGATTAAATCCTCGCCATATTCTGCGATTAACCGAAATATCCTTTTCGGATGCAACGCCATTGCTACTATTTCTTCCTTCAATTCGATATTAGAATTACGCATTTCTTCGTAATCATAACTAAAGATTGCAGGATTTGCTGATAAATTCTTCCAATTAATAGCAGATTTATTAGCTTTGAGCAGTGAAATTGCATTCGGATTTTTAGACAACTTCGACCAATTAATTCTATCTACATTTTCTTTCAGCATTTCGATTGCATTCGGATTAGCAGATAATGCAGACCAGTCAATTCTATCTACATTTTCCTTCAGCATTTCGATTGCATTCGGATTTTTAGACAACATCGACCAGTTGATTTTATCTTCATGTTCCTTCAGCATTTTGATTGCATTCGGATTTTTAGATAACATCGACCAGTTGATTTTATCTTCATGTTCCTTCAGCATTTCGATTGCATTCGGATTAGCAGATAATTCATACCAGTTGATTTTACCTTCATTTTCCTTTAGCAAGTCAATCGCATTCGGATTTTTAGATAACATTGACCAAACGATATGTTTTTGATGCTGTCTAAGAATTTCAATTCCAGACGGATTTGCAGATAACATATGCACATCGATGTATTCAAATTGTTCTTTTAGCAATTCAATACCATTCGGATTAGACGAAAGATAAAACCAATCGATTTTCTCATAATTTTCATCCAAAAACGAAATAGCATTGGGATTTTTTGACAAATATTGCCAGTTCAGCTTATCAATCTTAATCCAGCTCAATAATTTCATTGAAAACACAATAAAGCGAGTATTATAAAAAAATCATTTTTTCTCAAAGTTATATTTTAATAATACAATAATTTTTTATATTAGGATATTAAATAAAACAAATATGCCGAATAAAGAATGTCAATTTGATAAAATTCTTAATCCTATAACGAATAGATGCGTTAATAGAAATGGTAAAATAGGAAAAGCCATATTGGCTAATAAAAAAACCAAAAAAGAATGTGACCCAGATAAAATTATCAATCCTATCACAAATAGATATGTTAATAGAAATGGTAAAATAGGAAAAGCCATATTGGCTAAAAAAATTAAGGAGCAATTAATAAAACCTCGATTTAAATTAGATATTAATATACCTATAGACCATTCTTTGAATAAAGAACAAGTTAAAAAATATATTAATGCATGCGATTTAGAGGTAAGACCTATTATTAAGAAGATTTTCAATAATACTATACATATATCATTTGAAGTATTTATTAAAAATTTAAATAAAAATATAAAAGATTTAATTAATGTAACGAGTAAAACTAAGAAAATATATTTTTATATAGATGAATTTTTTAAAGAAAAATCTAATTATTGGGTTTATAAATATGTAAAAAATTACATTAAATATAATTATCCTGATTATGATATTTTTATAATTGATAATCTTGATAAAAATAAAACCGGCGATTATATTGTTTTTGTTGATGATTGTATATATACTGGTAATCAATTCGCATGCGAGTTAAGTGAAATTAGAATTAAAACATCAACACAACTCAATTATTATATATTAGCTCCATATATATCTAAAAACGGTCAATTAAATATTGAAAAAAAGATGGATAAAAATAAGGAATTTAAGAAAAGTAAATCTGAACTTATATTTAGTGCATATAGTAATGATATACCTTTAATAGATAATTATTTATCAAAAAGCGATTTTACAATACTTTATAAATATCTTGAATATTTTATGAGAGAAGAATCAATTGAAGGTAAATATTTAATATATTTTGACCATAAATTGGCAGATTATATTTCTACAATCACGCCTATTTATAGTGGTTATGTTATGAATAAACATAATTTAGTAGATTATTATAAAACTGAATTCAATGATTTATCAGACGATGAGAAACTAGAACGATTTGAAATAATACCTGTTATCAATAATTGTTCTAATAATAATAAATTTAATTACGATTTCTTACATCCTATTTGTCCACATACACCTTACAAGAAAAAATTTAATAAATATATAGCCAAAACTAAAGATGATATTATAAAATATAGGTCAGAAGAACAAAAACCCAAACAAAAAGAAATCAGATTATCTTTATAATAATGACAAAAATTTCTTTTTGCCATTTTTTTTGATTTTTTGTTTTTACATGTCAGCCCAATCAACCTTGCCATTCTTGGCCTCTTGAATTTCTTGGGCGATTTTCTTTCGCATCTGAATAGCTTTGAACTCCTTGTTGAACTGTTTGAAGATAACTTTCCTCATCTCCAAATCATTAACACCGCTATGAGTGAAGGTGCAGTCTTTCTCGAAACATCGGACACCAAACTTACACGGAACTTTTCCCAGAGGTTTAAATTCTGTGATAAGTTTGACATGTTCGGGTGAAGTGTTGATAATCTCGGATAATAACTGTCTT
>Ga0114970_10000128_pt1 | contig 49406 bp, 44 predicted proteins | sample M_140205_XF_Meta_FD_87030 | JGI IMG/M metagenome (GOLD analysis project Ga0114970, IMG submission 87030) | Freshwater microbial communities from Lake Montjoie, Canada to study carbon cycling - M_140205_XF_MetaG | ecosystem: Environmental > Aquatic > Freshwater > Lake | place: Lake Montjoie... | reverse complement strand
ACGACTGGTCGGTGAGACTGTCGAGGAACGCGAGCAGATCGTCGCGTTCCGCTGGCGTCAACGTGAAGCCGGTGAGGAAGCGGCTCTTCAGCGGATTGCGCGACCCATTGCCGCGCTGCGGCCCCAGGCCGATGGTGCGTCCGCCTGCCTGGTAGTGCGACAGCACATCGTCGAGCGTCCGCAGGCTGCCGTCATGCATGTACGGCGCGGTGACGGCGATGTTGCGCAGCGTCGGCGCCTTGAAGCGGCCCATGTCGGCCGGGTCGCCAGTGACGGCATAGACACCGGTGTTCGGCTCCGGATACGCCCCGCGGCCGTCGACGTTGTAGAGCCCCGTATTGTGGAACGCGATCTCCACCGAGGCGCGGCCCACGAAGTCGACCGGCTGCGTGAAGTTGAAGCCGGCGTGGCAGTTGAAGCAGCCGACCCGGTCGGAGAAGAACAGATCCTGGCCGCGGTGCGCGGCGAGCGGAATCGCCTTGTCGTCGAGGGTGGTGCGATAACGGTCGTAGGGCGACCGCCCCGAGAGCAGCGTGCGCTCGAACGAGGCGATGGCGCGGGTGACATTGGCGACGGCGATCGGCTCGCGCACTCCAGGGAACGCCTCGGGGAACAGCCGCTGATAGAGCGGTTCGTCGCGCAGCTTCGCGAGCAACGACGGATCGTCGCTGCGCAGCCCGAGTTCGATCGGGTTGTCGCCGAACATCGGGACGAGCGCCTGATCCTCGAGCCGCCGCATCGTCGGGTTGGCCCAGGTCAGCACCACGGCGTAGGCGACGTTGGCCAGGCTCATCGGCCCACGCGGATGCGCCGCACCGGTGACGCCGATGCCGCGCCCCTTGTCGTCGGCGAAGGCGCGTGCCTGCTGGTGGCAGGTGGCGCACGAGAAGGTGCCGTCGCTCGACAGCCGCGTGTCATAGAACAGGTGCCGCCCCAGTTCCACCTTCACGGCACTCATCGGATTGTCGGCCGGCACGCGTGGCGCCGGGAAACCCGGAGGCAACGACCACGCGTACGCCGGCTGCTGCGCTGGCGCAGAGGCGGGCACCAACACGAGCAGCGGCGCGAGCAGCACCGCTGCGCCGAGGTACCACCGCCCGCCAGGTCCGCGCATCGGCGGTCTGCCTACTTCCGCTTCACGGTGAAGGCGAACTCGCCCTTCTGGATGTGGCCGTCCTTGCCGGCGGCGCGCCAGGAGACGACGTAGGCGCCATCGGCAACGTCGCCGCGGAGCGACGCCTTGAGCGACTTCTCCACCGCTTCCACCGAAGCCAGCGTCACCTTCCCGGGCCCCTTGATTTCGAGGTCGCTCACCTTCAGGTCGGGTTCCTCGTTGAAGAACACCTGCACGGTGGCAGGCGGTGCGGCAACGACGGCATTGGCCGCGGGTTCGCTCTTCTCAAGCTTCATGTGGGCGTCGAGCACGGCGGTGCCAGCAACAATCAAGGCGACCGCGACGAGGGCGCGTGCGGTGGAACGGAACACTTTCATGACCATACTCCCAGAATGAACCGACCAAGCGTCGGGTAACTGCGTCCTATCGTGACATGAGACGCCCGCTTTACGCTGCCGGTCGCGGCACCGACACGACTGTCGGCGGCATCGCGCATTGTATGATGCCGCGCATGTCGACTCGCAGCCTCAGCCGTCCCCGCGTCCGACGCCTCCTCACGCTCCTGTCTGTTCCGCTGGCGCTGGCCGCGGCGCTGACCAGCACGGTGGACGTCGGCGCCCAGCAGCCGGGGCTGCGCATCTTCCGCGTCCGCGAAACGGTGGGCATCAGGCGGACGGAGTATCCGGTCAGCGTCTCGGTGCAGCTCCCGAAAGGGGCCCTCACCGATGTGTTGCACGCACGCGTCATGCACAACAGCGCGGAAGTGCCGGTGCAGTTCACGGCACGCGCCCCGTGGGACGACGGCTCAGTGCAGACGTTGGACATCGACTTCAACACGAGCCTCGACCCCGAAGAGGATCGGCGTTACGAGCTGCAGTTCGGCCCCTCGGTCACGGCGGCAGCCACACCGGCGCGCGGCCTCACCCTCGACGACCAGGCCACCGCCATCGTCGTCGGCAACCTCACCTTTGCGAAGAGCGGCAGCCCGCTGCTGACCTCGGCGTCGTATCGCGGCGAAGGGATCGGCAAGGGCCAAAACGGCCTCACCATCACCGACGCCAACGGCCGGCGTCACGACCTGTCGAAGGCGCAGGGCGCGAACCTCGACGTGGTGAAGGGCGGACCGCTGCTGGTGGTGCTGCGCTACACCGCCTCGATCGCCATCGACGAGACGACGAGCATCCCCGTCGAACTGGTGATGGAGATGCCGAACAGCAAGACCTGGCTGAAGACCACCGCCACCGTCACTGACCGGAGCCGCAAGCTGAAGGACATCGCGATCGAACGTCCGTATGCGTGGTCGGGGTTCCCCGTGCTGTGGGACTTCGGCACCGACAGCGGCACCTACGGCGTGTTCCGGGCCGCCACCGATTCGGTCACGCTGACCCAAACCGTCGGCCTAAGCGGACCGAGCGGTTGGAAAATCGAGTCGGGCCCGCTGAACCAGCGCCGCGCGATCGAGGTGTCGGCCGGACCGCGCGCGAAGACCACCAACGGCTGGGGACACGTACAAGACGCGGCGTCAGCCGTGGCGTTCGGCTTCGCCCGCTTCGGCCGCGATACCGGCAGCTACAGCATCGCGCTCTCGGCCGGCGGGCAGTCGACGTTCCGCTTCGCGCCTGCGGCGCCGACCACGCAGCAGCAGGTCGTGCTGTTCGAGCACTTCGTGGCGACGCCGGTCGCCATCGGTGCGGCGACGAACCCGACCGCCATGCTCACGCCGCCGGCGGTGACGGTGGAGCGCTGAGCGCCCCTACGGCACCGACTCTGGCGCCACGCGCGTCTTCGTCGCCTGCTCGAACGCGTAGGCCAGCGCCAGCAACCGCGGTTCGCTGCAGGCCATGCCGGTGAAGCTGACGCCGAACGGTGCGGGCCTCGCGTCGAAGCGGGCCGGGAACGGCGGGGTCGGCGCGTTCGGAATGCGGGCGAACGGCACAATCACCGTCGGATAGCCCGGACGCGCGGCGATACCGGCGCCGGTGCCGCCCGGGAACAGCAGCGCGTCGAGCCGCTGCGCCTTCATCACCTCGTCGATGCCGTGCTCGCCTGCCAGCCGCAGGTCTTTCGCGCGGTCCGCCTCGTAGCGCGCGCGATCGCCCACCAGATCCAGTGCATCGGAGCTGTCGAGCAGCGACTGCCCGTACTTGATGGCGCCGGCGGAGGCGTGCGCCGTGTTCCATTCGCGCAGCGCCGTCAACGACGCGACCGGGCGCGAGGCGCCGAGCGTCTCGAGCCACGCATTGAAGTCGCGCTTCATGCCGTACTGGAACACGGTGGAACAGCCGGCGTTCGCGCCGCGCCGCTCCTCGCTGCACATCGACCACTGCAGCAGGTTGGCCGACGCAGCGGCGGTCACCACACTCGGGATGTCGGCCGGGTCGACGATGACGGCGCCCTGCGCGCGCAGGACCGCAATCGCCTCGGTCATCGCCGCACGCTGTGCCTCGCTGAGGCCGCCACGCGGCTCGGCACTGCCCGGCACCTTCACGGCGTCGTAGTACGCGGCGCGCGGAATGCCGATGCGCGCACCACGCAAGGCGTCGGCAGCAAGGAAGGCCGTGTAGTCGCGGTTCGGCGGCACCTGGCAGGTCTGGGTGGCGCGGTCGTGCGGATCGGGCGTCGCGCCCTCGAGCGCACCGAGCATGATCGCCGCGTCACGCACGGTGCGGGCGAGCGGACCGGGTGTGTCCTGGTCCGCCGTGATCGGGATGACGCCGTAGCGGCTCACGCGCCCCACGGTCGGCTTGATACCGACCAGCATGTTCTGATTGGCCGGGCTCAGGATCGACCCCGAGGTTTCGGTGCCGACGTTGGCCGCCCAGAAGCTCGCGGCCGTGCCAACGCCGGAGCTCGATCCGCCCGTGGCCAGCGCAGGGCGGCCGTCGGCGTCAGGCCGTGGGTCGCGCCTCGGGTCGTACGGGTTGAAGCCGTAGCCGCCCACGGCGTTGTAGTTCGCGGGCATCGGCGTCGGCGCCCCGGCCACCCAGTTGGCCAGCTCGGTCATGCCGGTCTTCGCGATGATGATCGCGCCCGACGCCTTCAGGTTCGTGACCAGCGTCGCCTCGTAGGGCGGCACATAACCGGCGAAGGCGAGCGCGCCACCGGTCGTCGGCATGTCGGTCGTATGGATGTTGTCTTTCACCGCCACCGGAATACCGTGCAGCGGACCGCGGAGCCGCCCGGCCGCACGTTCACGGTCGAGTGCTTCGGCCTCGCGCAGCGCATCGCGGTTGACGTGCAGCGCGGCGTGCAGCAGGTCTTCGTAGGTGGCAATGCGCGCGAGGTACTGCTGCACCAGTTCGACCGACGTGACGCGCTTCGTGTCGAGTGCGTTCTGCAGGTCGGCGAGGCTGGCGTCGGTCACCGAGATCGGCGCAGCCGCCACATGTGCCGTCTTCGGCGTCTTTCCCCCGGCCTGGGCCGCGTCCGAGAGAAAGCCATAGGCGGCGATGAAGCAGCCGAGGATGAAGGCGACGACAGGGACAGCGTTCCGAATCATGAGGGTGAGGGGATGTTAGTCCACTCACTGTTCACGGCTCGGCTAGAATCGCCAGACAGGCGTGCGTTTCCCGCACGAGGAGGCTGACATGGCACCGACGAAGACGCCGCTGACGGACCGGACCCCGAAGTCGACCGCCGTCAAGAGCGGCAACAACGACCGTCCCTCGTCCAACGACAGCATCACGCTGGTGCGCGCCGCGAAGCCGGTGGTGAAGAAGGAGCTCCCGCCGAAGAAGGACGGCAAGGGCGGCAAGAAGGTCGTCTAGACTCGCGCCTTCTTCTTCCTCTTCGGCGGCAGCAGGTTCATCGAGCCGCGACAGCCTGGTGCACCGCAGTAGCAGCGCATCGTGTCGGTATCGTGGTCGTAGCGGTAGTCGACCGTCAGTTCCTCGCCCTTCGCAATCGGCCGCGTGCTGTAGTAGAGGATGTGCTGCCGGACGATGCGCGTCTTGAGGTTGGGCTCGCACGAGTGGTTGATGTACTCGGCGCCGCTGCCGCCGATGGCGCCGTCGAGGTGCACCTTCTCGGTCAGCTCAAACAGATAGCTCCGCTTCGGATCCCAGCGACGGCCGCTCTCCCGCCTCGAAATCCGTTCGCCGGTGTACTCGATCACCTTGTGCCCCTTCGCAATCGCATCGTCCGAAAACACGCCGATGCGGTGAATGGCGGAGGCGCGTGCGATGAGCCGATAGGGCGTGGCCCAGGGATTGATTGTGCCGGTGGCGGCGACGCCGTCGTTTGTCACCGCATCGATGCCGGCGAAGATGCGCTCGGCACGGCGCGCGGCGGTCTTCGCGCCTGACACATCGCCTGTCCGCCGCAGCACCTGCGACAGATTCTCGAGACACACGCCGACGTGCGGATGGTTGGCGCCGAGACCACGTGAGAACAGCGTGACCGCCTTCCGGAATAGCACCGCCGCCGCCGTCGGGCGCCGGGTCTCCTTCAGCAGGACCGCCAGGTTGTTAGTGCTGTACGCCACCTTCGGGTGCGTCGGTCCGAGCACGGCGACCTCGATGGCCTGGGCACGACGGAACATCGGCTCGGCGTCGGCCAACTTCCCGCGCGCATGGAGGACCGCCGCGAGGTTATTGAGGGCAACCGCGACGAGGTGATGCTCGGCACCGTGCTCGGGCTCGAGGATCGTGAGGGCACGGTGGTAGAGCCGTTCGGCTTCGGCGAACTGCCCCTGCCGATCGAGCAGTGCCGCCAGCGCCGTGATGTCGACCGCCACCGCGGGATGCCGGCGCCCGAACAGCTTCGTGCGCAGCCTGACGGCGTGCCGCGCGAACGGCTCGCCGCGCAGCCAGTTGCCGGCCGCATGTTCGAGCCCGCCGAGGTTGTGGTAGATGTCCGCGGCCTCGTGGCCGTTACCACGTGCGTGCGCTTCGAGGATGGCCAGCGCACGCTGATAGCGCAGGCCCGCATCCATGAAACGCGCGAGGTAGTGATAGCTCATCGCCAGCAGATTGAGCGGTGCCGCCACCTCGAGATGCGAGGCGCCATGCGTTCGTTCGACGCGCGCCACGATCGATTCGAGCATCGTCGCCGCGTCCTGGTAGCGCCCCTCGGCCATCGCCGCGTGCGCGCGCGCCAGTTCCCCACCGGCCGTGCCTGCCGTCTCTTGTGCCACGCCTAGGTCCCCATCATCGAACGGGCCTGCACCTTCCACGTACCATCGCGCAGCGCCACGAGAAACACCCCGTCATCGGTCGACAGCACCGTGCCGTCGCGACCGATCCGGCTGATCGTCACCGTCAGGTTCACGCCGTTCGCGGTGGTCTGCGCCACCTCCACCTTATCGACGCGGGTCTGATACCAGGTGCGCTGGCGACCTGGTTCCGATCCCGCCAGAAACGCCTCGGGCGTCTTCCAGACGTCGACCTGCCCGTCGGCGATCCGCACGTGTGGATAGTGGATGGCCGCGGCGACCGCCTGCGGATCATGCGCGTTCCAGGCCGTGAAGAAGGCAGTGACCGCCCGCTCCCCCGCCGCACGGTTCTTGGCCTGCGTCGCGGCGTCGATGGTGCCGGTGCCAGCCGCGAAGCGGGCCAGCACGCCCCAGTGTCCGCTGACGTTGGTCACGACGTAGGTGATGGCGCTGGAGGTTTGCGCGGTGCCGTCAGCGGTAAACCGCTGCCAACTGCCGGCGATGTGCACCTTCGTGGCGCTCGCCTGCAGGACGTGGCGCGACACCCACTCGCTGTGATGCCAGCCGGAGCGCAGCGTCTGCTCGAAGTTCACGCCGGCGGCGTATTCAGCCGCGGTCTGACTGACCTCGAACGGACCAGCGCCGGGCCGCACATGCGGATAATGCAGCGAGGTGGCCCACAGGGCCGGACTGCGCGAGTTCCAGCTTTCGAGGTAGCGGTCGAGGGCGAGGATCCCCTCGTGGCCAGGGTCGACGAACGCCTGCGCTGACAGCGTGGCGGCGGCCGACACGAGCGCCGCGCCGAGCAGCAGCGCGCGGACCCGTGGCCGGAGTCGGTCGAGAAGCATCCTGATAGTCTAGGCGCATCGTGCACGGCGACCCGCGTGAAGTTCGCGCGGGTGACGCGCTCGACCGGCCGGGATACCTGGCCCGGGCCGTGCGGGAGGTCGGTAGCGACCTACCGGTCATACCCGTAATTTGGTACAGCAGGGACCGCCTCGGCCTGACGTCGAGTCCTATAGAATGACCATATGAAGAAACCATTCGCGGGGCTCGCCGTGGTGGCTCTGGCGTTGGCCTTCTCAGCGGCGCCCCACGCCGCCGGGCAGGCCGCGAGGACCGCTGCCGCGCAGAAGCTCCCGCCGCTGTCATACGTATGCACCATGCCGGGTGACGAAGATGTGCTCGAGGACCACCCCGGCAATTGTCCCAAGTGCAAGATGACGCTGGTGCCGGTGCGGCTCGACGCGAAGTACTGGTGCCCCGTGCATCAGGCGCTCGAGGTGCACGACGGCCCAGGCACATGCCGCCGCGACGGCCGCGACCTGGTGCAGGTGACGCTCGCGCTCTCCTGGAGTTGCGCCGACGCCGCGGACACGAAGCTGATGGAGCCCGGCCAGTGCGCCGACGGCTCGGCCCGCAAGATCGGCTACGAACTGCGCGCGCACGGCGACCACAACCCGCGTCATGGCGGGCAGTTCTTCATGGCGGCCGATGCGTGGCATCACGTCGAAGGGACCTACCCGCAGAACGGCCTCTTCAAGGCGTTCTTCTACGACAACTTCACCAAGCCGTTCGCGGTGCGCGGCAAGGGCATCACCGGCGTGCTGGCCGTCCGCGACGCGAAGGACACGGAGATCGCAACCGTGCCGCTGACGATCGGCCGTGACGGCACGACGATGGAGGCGAAGCTGCCGCCGGCGGCGACCGCGCTGCCGCTGCGTGTGACGCTGAAGATGAAGTTCAGCGCGAAGACGCCCGCGCAGCCGTTCGACTTCCAGTTCAACGAACTGTCGAAGGACACGACGGTTGGCGCCACCGTTGGCCCGACGTCGACCCCGCGGCCCACCGCCGCCCCGGCGGCACCGAAGCCCGCGGCGACCCCGGCAGTCGCGGACAACAACAACGCCGCGCCGCAGTTCCAGCCGCCGGCGCCGCCGCCCGACCTCTACGCTGGCGAAATCGCCCCGATGCCACCGGCGCTCGCCGCCGTGCTGAACGAGGCGGTGCTGCCGAAAGACATCACCGCACTCGTCGCCGAACTGATGAATCGGGCCGGCCAGATCGACAAGCTGATGCAGGAAGGCAACCTCGCGGAAGTGTGGCTGCCGGCGATGGGCACCAAGACCGTCGCCCTGGTGCTGGAGCAGCACTCGAGCACCTTGCCGGCCGCCAGGCGCGCGCAGGCCATCTCCGCCGTCAGGCGCGTCGTCACCTCCGCATGGGAGATCGACGGCTACGGCGACCTCGGCAACCGCACCAAGATCGTCGAAGCCTACAACCGCATGGCGACGGCCGTCGCAGACCTGAAGGCAGCATATGAAGGCGCTCGTTAGCTTCGGCGCGCGTCACGCGCGCATCATCACCTGGGGCACGCTCGGGCTGGTCTGGGCCGGTCTCGTGCTGTCGTCTACCTCGACCACCGTGGACGCGCACAAGGCCAAGACGTCGCCGTTCTCGTACAACGTCGACATCTTCCCGCTGCTGCGCGATAACTGCGGCCGCTGCCACGCTGACGGCGGCCCGGCGCCGATGTCGCTCATGACCTACGACAAGGACGGCGGCGCCATCGCCTGGGCCGAATCGATGCGCGAGATGCTGCTCATCGGCGCCATGCCGCCCTGGTATGCCGACCCGACCGGTCCGGCGGTGCGCAACAACCACAGCCTGTCGCCGCGCGAGCTCGACAAGATCATCACCTGGGCCACCGGCGGTACGCCGCACGGCGACCTGAACCTCAAGCTGCCGGCTGTGAGTGCACGCACCGGCTGGGCAGGCGGCAAGCCGGATCTCGAACTGCCGATGCCGCAGCCGTACACGCTCGGCCCTGGCGTGATGCAGGCCTCGAACGAGGTGAGCATCCCGACCAACTTCACCGACGCGAAATGGGTGAAGGCGGCCGACTTGCTTCCAGGCGTCGCCTCGGCGGTGCGTCGCGCCTACATCAGCGTCGACGGCGGCCCCATGCTCCAGATCTGGGAGCCTGGCGACGATGCGGTCGAACCGCCGAGCGGCGCGGCGTTCAAGGTGCCGGCCGGTGCGAAGCTGAAGCTGAAGGTCGACTACAAGAAGTCGTGGCAGGACGAGCAGAAGGCGGTCAGCGACAAGAGCGTCATCGGCCTCTACTTCACGGAAGAGCCGCTCTCGGGCAAGTCGATCGAACCCGTCGCGATCGACGGACCGACCGACGCGCCAGGTTCGCCCCGCAGCTTCTCGGGCACGCTCACCAAGGCGGGTCGCGTGGTGGCGCTGCGCGCCATGCTCGACGGTCCCTACGCCTCGGTGGAAGTGACGGCGGTCGCCGCGTCGGGCCGTAAGGTGCCGCTGCTGAAGCTGCACAACGCCCGACCGGAATGGCCCCGCCGCTACTGGCTCGTCGACCCGGTGGAGCTGCCGGCCAACACGAAGATCGAAGTGACCATGCAGCCCGGCGATCCGGACGTGGGTCCGCTCGGCAAGGCCGAGACGTTCCCGCTGCAGATCAGCCTGGACGTGGTGCCGCAGTAGCGGCGCTGCCGTGCCGCTACTGCGGCACGGCTACTGGCTCTGGGCTTTCGGCTCCAGGCCTGTCACGCAGTTCACGCTGCAGGCCCGGTGGTTCACTCCGCCGGGCCTTTTCTTTTTCCAGCCACGCCCAGAGCCCAACGCCTGACGCCCAGAGCCTGCCCGATTTCTGTCCGGCCGCCGGCAGCGGGCATCAGCGGTAGAGCTCTTTGATCGCCGGCATGTAGTGCATGTGGCAGTTGGTGCAGGTGTCGTACAGGTCGCTGCCGACGTCGAACATCGCCTTCGTGTCCTTGCGGTCGATGGCGGCGATCATCTTCTCGCCCTGGCCCATCATCGACTGGACGTTCTTCATCCAGCGGTCGCCGTCCTGCGCGCGCGGCGCCAGCATGAGCAGGTTGCCGGCCTCCACGAGGTTCACGGCCGCGGCCTTCACGGCGATCCAGTCCTCGTCGGTCTTCGGACTGCGCTCCTCGACACCGGCCTCGGTGACGATCGTGCCGGTTGCGCCCCACACGATGTCCGCCTGGCGCTCCATGACGAACTCCATCAGGTCCTTGGTCTCGGCAATCGGCTTGAACGGCGGCGCCGGCGGCGCGCTGTTGCAGGCGGCTGCGGTGACGAAGAGCGCGGCGGCAATCACAACTTTACGCATGCAGGGATCTCCCGTGAAGTCGCGCCCATGATAGTTCACGGTCGGCAACGACCAACCGACCAATGACGAACGACCAACGACCAACGACCAACGACCAACGACCAACGACCAAGTGGTTGACTTCAGTGAAGGCCCGACGCTATAACACGGCACCCCCGACGCGGACACAACTCCCATGTCATTACTTCCGTTCTGCGATTGGCTCGCCGGCACCTCCGGCAGCATCGCCCTCCACGAATCGCTCTTCATGTACCCGCTCATCGAGTCGATGCATGTCCTCACGCTGTGCCTGTTCGTCGGCATGACGATGATGATGGACCTGCGGCTGACCGGCCTGGCATTGAAGCGGGTGCCGGTGTCCGACGTGGTCGCGCGACTGCAGCCGTGGATCTTCCTCGGATTCATCGTGATGGTTATCAGCGGTGTGCTGCTGTTCTACGCCATCCCGGTGCGCTCGTACCAGAACATCTTCTTCCGCGTGAAGGTGGTGTTCCTCATCCTGGCCGGGCTGAACGCGCTGATGTTCCACAGCGGCGTCTTCAAGACCGTGTCGAGTTGGGCGAAGGATGCCGAGCCGCCGTCGCGGGCGAAGCTCGCCGGCGTCGCCTCACTGGTCCTCTGGGCCGGCATCATCATCACCGGGCGCATGATCGCCTACAACTGGTTCGATTGCGACAAGCCGCAGCCCGGCTGGGTCCAGGTCGCCACCGGCTGCTCGTACGACGCGCAGCGATAGGAACTGCTGATGGACCTTCTAGCTCTCTTCCAGTGGGTCGAGGAATCCGGCCTGGGCCGGGCGGTGCGCGAATCCGTCTGGGCCTTCGCGGTCATCGAATCGATTCACCTTCTCGCCCTGGTGACGATGGGCGGTGCGGCGCTGATCGTCGACATGCGCTTGCTGAACCTTGGCCTACGCCAGCGCCCGGTGGCAGAACTGGCCCGCGAGGCGCAGCGGTTTCTCTCGGCCGGACTCGTGCTGCTCATCCTGTCGGGCTCGGCGCTGTTCGCGTCCGAGGCGGTGAAGTGCTACTACAGCACGCCGTTCCGGATAAAGATCATCACGCTCTTCTTCGCGACGATCTTCACCTACGGCGTCCGCAACCGCGTGGCGCTGGCCGAGGAAGGGCGGGTCGGCAGCGCCTCGAAGGCGATCGTGGCCGTGCTGTCGATCGGGCTGTGGTTCACCGTCGCCGCGGCCGGACGGTGGATCGGGTTCTCGGGCTAGACGACGTCCGGGAGGTGGTCCGGCTGAAGCCGGACACTACGCGGTGAAGGCCGTGTCCGGCTGAAGCCGGACACTACGCGGTGAAGGCGAGGTCCGGCTGAAGCCGGACACTACGCCAGTCCGTGTGACCGCTGTAGTGTTCGGCTTCAGCCGGACCTCACTAGCGTGGCTGTTCGGTCGGGTCGGCGCCGTCGCGTGGGGCGCCCGTACCGGACGAGCCCATGAACAACTTGCGGCCGTCGGCGAACGTGATGTTGCGGCCGTTGCCGCGCAGCAGCGAGTGGTCGCGCGTCTGGTAGCCGTCGACGATGATCTCGGTGCCGATCGTGAGGGAGTCGCGGTTGATGCCTCGGCGCAGCAGGGTGTTGGGCGTGCCGCCCTCCACCGCCCACGCTTCCGGCGCACTCACCGTCTTCTTCTCGCCAGCGACCGTCACTTCCGTTGCCGCCAGGTGGATCCAGGCGTGCGGGTTCACCCACTCGATCTTGGTGACGGCGCCGCGCAGCAGGATCGGGCGGTTCGGATCGAACTCACCGCCAAAGGCATGGTGCGCCACCAGCGGAACGACTGCGATGGCGCCGAGCACCACGGTTCCGAGCACGACGAAGACTGTCTTGGTCATCAGGTTGCCTTCCTTCCCTCCGCACGCATTCTACCGATCCCCGGCCGCGTGTGCGTCGTGCTCCCGCTGCCGCGCCCCGCGCAGGATGTTGCCGAGGGCGTAGTTGGCTTCATGGCACGCGTACTCGAACACCCGGTCGCCGGTGGCCGGCCAGGTGTACTCGCCTGACCACGGCTGGCTCCATGTCTGCGGATCCTCGATGGTGAAACGGTACAACAGCGTCGATGGATCGATGCGCGAGAAACGCTCGGTCACCCGCAGTGCGCCGGACGAACCGCGAAAGCGCGTCTTGTCCGTGAAGTTCGTGGTCTCCACCACCAGCGTGTCGCCGTCCCACCAGCCGATCGAGTCGCCCATCCAGTTCCGGATGGTTGACGGCAGGTGGGTCGCGTGCATGCGTACGACCCGCACGTCGTGATTCATCTCCGTCAGGATCATCACGGTGTCGTGCGTCTGCACAATCTGGTGGAGGTTGTTGTAGAAGTAGTTCGGCAAGGCTGGCGGACCTGACGTGGAGCCGAAGCCGAGCAGGCAGCGTTCGGCGAGCGGACGCCGCTCCGGATCGTCGTAGGCGCCCGGTGCATTCTCCAGCCCCACATCACCGCCGCTGTTCTCGGCCTGGTCGGACGTCGGCTGACCGGTGCGCACCGCCTGCCGCTGCCGCGCCGCCAGCGTCAGCGGCGGCACACGACCGTTCGGCGGATCGACCACGATGGAGGTGCGCGCCTGGCCGTCGATGACGGTGAAGGCGTCCCCTCGGTCAATCCAGAACGCGTTGTAGCCGCCGACGCCGCCAGCCGCACCAGTCGAGCCGTCGCCGCCCACGGGCGGTGCCGTGCGCGCCGCGCTGTCAGGCCGCAGTGCCCGTTCGGTGCGCGCCGCCGACGCCGCTTCCAGCCGCCTCGCGTCATCGAGCGTGATGGAAGGGCGGCCGTTGTAGACGGGCGGGCGCTCGACCGGGGTCATCGTGGCGAGGTCGTAGACACCGTGCAGATCGGGATGGCCGTCCGGCGTGCGTGGCAGGCCGCCGGCGAGCGACTGTGCGGGTGCGACGGTGCGCGACGGCGTCTGTGCGTCGCCAGGCATCTGCCAGGCGCCAAGGAGCACGGCCAACGCCAAGGCGGTCCGGCTAAAGCCGGACACGACAGGAACGGCAGGCACCGTGGTTTCGTGCATGGCGGCCCGTCAGCGAGGAAGCGGACTCTTCCGGAACTGGCCGTACATCAGCTCTTCGACGAACTCCACGCACTTGAAGTCCATCAACTGCACCCCCTTGTCGAGCCGGCGATAGAGCGGCATCGAGATCTTCCACGGACGCGTGAAGACGTTCGGGTCTTCGATGGTGGCTTCGTAGCTGAGGACGTCTGCCGCCGTGCGCGTATAGCGCTCCACCACGTGCAGCTTCTCGGTGTGATGGTTGCCCGCACGGTCGAACCAGGTGTCGGCGTTGAAGCCGGTGACATCGACCACCAGCGTCTCGCCTTCCCACGTGCCGAACGACTGCCCCATCCACGAATCGACCGGCGCCGGTCCCGGGTCGGTCAGGTAGATGTTTCGGACGGCGCCTGAGTACTGATAGGCGAAGAAGATGGCCTTGTTGCTGTGGAAGATCTGGAACGGGTGCGGCATGTAGGTCGCGCGCGGCACACCCGGCAGGTAGCACTTCACCTCGGGGTCGAGCTGCGACCAGTGCTCGCGGTTCGTGTTGCGCTGCTCGAGCGCCTCGGGCTTGTAGGGAATCTCTCCCCCGTCGACGACACCCATGCCGGGCGGCACGGCGGCCACCGCTCCCATCGCCAGCACCGGTGGCGCCGGCACCGGACCGTAGGGGCCGGGACGCGTCTGCAGCGCCGGACGCGCCATGTGCATCTCGAGATCCCAGTTGGCTTCGTTCAGCGATTGCCAGATTCCGTTGAGATCGGGATGCCCGTCGGCGGCTCGGGGCGCGCGGTACTTGGCAAGTGGCTGCCCCGAGACCGGCGCAACGGCCAGCGACACGAACGCCGCAAGCGCGGCGCCGGAGGCCGCGGTGAGCAAGCTACGAAACGCTGGAGACATCAACGGCTTTCCCCTTCTGCGGAGGACTATACGGCATACGCCGGTCGTGTCAAGACGACCGCGGCGCCGCCACCTGCGCGAGCAGGCGGTTGACGCTGGCCACCACAGTGGGCCAGCGGTAGTGCTGATCGACGTAGGCCAGTCCCTGTTGTCCGAGGGTGCGCGCAATATCCGGCCGTTCGAGCAGGAACGACAGGCACCGTGCGAACTCGTCGTAGTTGCGATAGAAGAGCGCCCCGTTGGCGCGCTCGGCCTGCCCCTTCAGCACCGCGCAGTGACCGTTCACCACCGCTGGCAGCGCATGGTTCCACGCTTCGAGCAGCACCAGGCTGAGGCTCTCGAAGCGCGACGGCATCGCCAGCAGGCGCGCCTGCTGCAGCAGCGTCTCGCGGGTCGGCTCGTCGACGAAGCCGAGATAGCGCACATCCTCGTGCTCGGGTAGCGGCATGCTGGCCGGGCCGGCCATGACGAGCTGCACCGGGCCGGGCTGTTCCGCCTTGAAGCGCATGAAGTGCTGCAGGAGGTCGGCGCACCCCTTGTTCGGGTCGACCCGCCCCAGGTAGAGCACGAACGGCTCGCGCACGCCGAGGGCGGCCAGGTCGACGGTCGAAACCGTCGGCGCCGGATCGAGGCCGGAGCCGATGATCACCGACGGCGGCGTGGCGGTGCTCAGGCGCCGCTCCACCAGCTCCTGCTCTTCGGGCGTGAGGAAGATGTAGCCGGCCGGACGCGCGAAGAAGCGCTCGAGGATCGACATGCGGATCACCGGGTCGTCCTCGGCCGTCGGCACGAGCACGGCACGCTCGGCCACCTCGGGTAGTCCGAAGAACACCTCCGCATACCGGAACGCCCAGAACAGCACCACGTCGAACTCGCGCCCGTGTGCGCGCAGATACTCAACGAGCCCTGGCAGTTCTGGGCCGTTCTCGCGGAACCACGCCTCCTGCTGCGCATCAGTCGCCAGGCCGCTGAAGGCCACCTCGCTGGCCTCGGCGAAGCGATGCAGCGACCGCTGGCGCGCCGCCGCGAAGCGCTTCACCTTCAGGGCGCCAAGCATCGAGTCGCCCGGTTCGAGTTCGTTGCGCCACGAGATGTGATCACGGGCGCACGACGTCAGGATGGTGACGTCGTGATGCGCGGCCAGATGGTCGGCCACATGGCGGCAATGGGCTTCTGAACCGCCGGCGATGTCGGCGCCAAAGCGGTGAACGACGCAGGCGAGCTTCATCGACGGGTCACGCGGCGCTGGTCGGCGCGGTGCCAGGCTCAGGCGCGACGCTGCCAGCGTCCGAGGCCGGTGACAGGCCGCCGGCCACCATCGCCTGACGCAGCCGTGCATTCTCGATGGCCAGTTCCTCGAGGCAGGCGAAGAGCACGGTGTTGATGCGGCGCTGCTTGCGGAAGTTCTCGAGGCTGTACTCGTACAGCCAGCGCATCAGCGGCAAGAGCACCTTCCGCTTCGCGGCGATGATGAGGCCGCCGAGTGCGGGACGATGGCTGGCGTACTGCAGGTGGAGGGCGAGGTTCCAGTCGGCTTCGCTGCTGAGGAAATCGGGCAGCAGCAGCGCGTCGTGATCGCGCGCATCGATGGCGCGGCGCAGCACCGCGTCGACGCCGGCGTAGATCGCCGGGTCGCGATACTCACCTGCGCCTCCACGCGCCAGCAGACGCTTGCGCCGTGCCTGGCGCACATCGTCTTCGATCTGGCGCATGAGGTCTTTCACCTCGACGGACATGGCGAACATTATAGGTGCTTCGACGGTGGCTCGCCCGCTGGCCTGTCCGCCTGGTCGCGAGCGTGGCAGCCGACGGCTGCCGCGGTGTCGATCGCTGCTGCAAGCGTGGTCCGGAATGGCCGCATGCCCCCAATGTACAGGACGCGGCCCGTTACAGCTCCTTCAGCCAGCCCTGAGCGAAGGCCAGCGCCGCCATGGACGCGCCCTTGCCCGCGCGGTAGCAGGCCTTCCAGACCACGCCCTTCTTCTCGAAGGCCGGGCTCACGAACACGGTGGTGCCGTTCTTCGGCGTGGTTGCCGCGGCGAAGTCGACCGTCGGCACCACAGCCACGAACGTGGACAGCTGCAGCTTCAGCACGGCCTTGAGGTTGTGCTTGTCGTAGGCCAGCTGCTCTCGTTCCTGCTTCGACCTGGCGACGACGGCGAAGAGCGCCGCTTCAGTCGCCGGCCCGTCGTTGTCGGCCGATTTCAGCACCGCGAACCCGCGACGCAGCGTCGTCACGTCCGAGGTGCCGAGCGCCTGGAGCGCCGCGCCGGCTTTGACCCACTGCTGGTACTTCGCACGATCCTTCCGGGCCGGGTCGTTGGCGCGCCGCGTCCACCCCGCGAGGTCGTCGGCCAGTTGACGCTGGATGTCGGCCGCACTCATTCCGTCAATCCCTTCGACAAGCGCCACGGAGGAATCGCGTTCGAGGGCCGCCTGCGCCGCCGGGTAGCTCCCCTTCTTCATGAGATCTTCAGGGCTCACCAGCCCCTTGAGGCCGTGGTCGACCGCCTTGTATTCCTGCGTGATGTAGTCGGCGTGCGCCTTCGTGAAGCTCTCGGACATGACGAGGGCCTTGAAGGCCGCGCCCACGTTCTGGACGAACGCCACGCGCGCCGGCTCGTCGAGCGCCTTGGCGGCCGTGATGGTCTTGCGCGCGATGTAGGGGAGCTGGTCCCAGTCGCCGCGCTCTGGGAAGAGGCCATCGCCGCGCAGGGTGCGGTCAGCGGCCATCTTCAGGTCGAGACCGTCGATGTCGAGCGGGTCGGCCGGCGGCTTGGCGTCGGCACGCGCGCTCGGGGTGCCGGCCGGCGAGGACGGTGCGCTGGGACTGGACGGCGCGGGAGCGGCCGGCGCCGCCGGTTCCGCCGGGGCCGGTTTGCCCTTCAGGACTTCATCGGCCTTCTTCTTCAGCAGGCCGCGGAGCTGGGCGTGCACACCGATGGGTGCCGCAAGGATCGACAGGATGATGAGGCCGAACGCAACGCGCGACTTCATGGGCGGCTCGATTCTGTCGTCGGCGTGAGGCAGGGGGGAAGCTGCTCGCGCCGGAAACGATTCCATCGTAAACCGTTCAGCGGCGGTCCGCACACCCGGCGCAAGAAAAGCCGTGCACCGCTCAGCGCCCCCAGTCCGCGGCCACGGGCGCGCGCGAGGCAGAACGTGATGGTGGTCATGTTCGCGCCGAACGACACCTCGGACGGCGTGCGAGTGCAGGATAGGCCAGGCGGATGTCGTCGGTGGTGAGCATCGGAGGGCGTGTCGTCGGGCCTCAGTCCCGCGGGACCGGCTGACCTGCCGTGATGTCCGCCATTTCGGCAAGGGCCGGATCAGCGCGAGCCCATAGCCTGGCCGCTGCCGCGAACTCGCGCTGCGTCGTCGCCCGGTCGCCGGCCTGACGGGCCGACAGGGCGGCCGCATAGTGACTGCCGGCGTAGTTCGGGTCGTGCTCCAGCATCTGCTGCGCGGCCCACGCCGCGAACTCCCAATCACCGCTGGCCCGCGCCGTCCTGGCGATCGACTCGAGGGTGAAGAGCGCCTGCACCCAGTTGTCGGGGCCAGGCAGGGCCCGCGCGGTGCGGACCACCTCGCGCAACATGCCGCGCCCCTTGTCGCGTTCGCCGATGCGCAGGAAGAACTCCCCTTGCAGTTGCTGGAACGCCGGCGCGATGAGCGCCTGCCCGGTCGACGCGATACGCAGCGCGCGCAGCGCCAGGTTGGTCTGCTCGGCGGCCGCGGCGAAACGGCCGGCGGCGAGGTGGACGTGGCCCGCCTCGATGTGCCCGGTGGCCTTCACCAGCGACACCGGATGCGCAATGAGGATGGTGGCCGCTGCCATCGCCTCGTCGAGGCGGCCGCGGCCGATGAGGAACTCGGGCCAGCCGCGCTTGTTGTACATCTGCACGGCGAGCGTCGACGGCAACTCGAACGCCGCGCTCAGCTCACGCTCCGCCTTCTGCATCTGCCCGAGATACTGGTACGACGACCCGAGCAGATCGAGGTTGTGCTCGTGGTGCCACTCGGACTCGGGCGGCAGTTGCTCGGTGCGGAAGTAGGCCTGCTGCACGCGGTCGGCTTCCTCGAACGCGGCGACCGCCTGCGCGATCTGCGCGGTGCGCCGCAGGACATGCCCATGCATGTGCAGGGCGTGCGGCACGTTCGGCGCGAGCCGCGCGTAGGCGCTGCCCTGCTCCACCGCCTTCGCATACTGCCCGCTGTTCTCGTAGGCATGCGTCAGGTAGTGATGGGCGCTGAGGCCGCCGAGCGTGAGGGCACGCGTGTAGAACGGAATGGCCGACGCCACGCTCCCCTGGCCACGGTCCGACGGATCGAGCGACTCGGCCACGCCGCGCAGGATCCATAGCTCCGCGTCGTCCGGCTGCGCCTGCAGCGCCCGGTCGAGCGCCGTACGGTAGGCGGCGAGCGTCGCGCGATCGGCCGGCGCGGCCTCCGCCGCCACCTGCGCGACGCGCGCCGCGAGGTGCAGGCGATCGTGCGGCGTCGCCGTTGCCACGAGGCGCGTGGCCTGGGCGAGCGCCGCGCGCGACTGCTCGGGCCTGTTCAACTCGGCGTAGGCGTAGCTGAGACCGACGTGCGCCATCGCCAGGTTCGCGTCGAGTGTGAGCGCCGCGTTGAACGAGCGCGCCGCTTCGAGCCACCCGTACGAGTGAAGGCAGGCCAACCCCTGGTCGTAGTAGGCCTGCGCCTGCCGCGAGGTGGTGCCGACGACGTCGTGCGCCGAGCCGATGCCGATGCGCAGCGGCAGCGGGCGGTGGAGTAGACCGTCGGGAATGATCGGGATGCGAGTCGCGGGAGGCTGCGGTGGCTGTGCCTTGAGCGACGAGGCACAACACACCAGTGCGAGAACGAAGAGGCACCTGCGGGGGAACATGACGTCGCGCGATCGTAGCACCGCGGGCGGTCCCTCACACGACCACGCGGCAGGAGAGCGAACTCCCCTGCCGCGCAGTGTGACAGAGAGTCAGGCCCAGAGCCTGGAGCCCAGAGCCCGAAGCCCGATGTCTAGCGACGCCCGAAGGGCACGCTAGAAATCGATCTGCACGCCCAGCTTGAAGAAGCGGGCCTGCAGCACGTTCGTCGGACGCAGCCACTGGCTGGTGGACGCCGTCGAGAACGTGGTGTTCACTGTGTACGGCCAGTTGCTGTTCAACACGTTGAACAGGTCGAAGTCGCCGCGCAGGCGGTACTTACCGATCGTGAAGCGCTTGGATGCACGCAGGTCCAGCTGGCTGAGGTTCTGCTTGCCGAAGTCCTGCCCTTCGCGCATCAGGCCGATGCTCTTCGACGCCACGCCTGTCCAGTTGTGGCCGAGGATCGGGTTGATCACCGCGTTGGTCACCGACCAGTTCGCCAGGACCGACGGACCGGCGCCGCCGGTCTGCACACCGCGGCTGAACTGATAGGTGCCGCTGAACTGGATGCCGAGCGGCAGCGTGTAGGAGCCGAGCAGCTTGAAGTCGGGCCGCAGCCCGTACTCACGGTGGCAGGTAGTGCTGCCGTCGGCATAGACCTCGGTGCCGAGGACGGTGGTCGTCGCAACGGCGTCATACCCCGCGCCGATCAAGTTGCAGTTGTCGAAGGTGCGGCCGCTGGCGCTGATACCGCCGCGCAGGAACGCGCCGCGCGGGAACCGGGCGTCGAGGTTGATGTCGAAGCCCTGATACCTGTTCGTTTCGCCGCCGAAGTCCGACGACGAGCGCACGAGGCTGTTGGCCGGCTGGCTGAGCGCGAACACCGCCGGCTTCAGGTCGTAGAGGCCGCAGACCTGGTAGTTACCGCCGCCGGGCAGGTTCGCGTCCGACGGCGCCGCGATGCAGAACGGCCCGTCGTAGCTCCCCTTTGTGTAGCGCAGATCGTCGGTGAACGTCTGGTTGCCGAAGGTACGGCGATAGAAGCCGCCGTTGACCGACACCTGGTTCGACAGCTGGTGCTGCGCGCTGATCGTGTATTCCATGTTGTAGCCACGCACGAACCAGCCATTGAGCACGGCCGGGTCGGTGGTGGTGGTCGAGACGTTCTTGCCGAAGGTGGCGGTGGCCGCCGAGTTCGACAGTTCGTTCAGCTGGATGTTGCCGGCCGTATCGAACGGCGACCCGTTCTTGTCGAGGTCGCTCCACGGGCGGGTGTCGGTCAGGCCGAGCGAGGTCAGCGGGTTGTTGCCGGCGGCGGCGGCCGTGCCGACTGTTTCACCGTTGACGTAGCGGGCGATGCTGGCCTTCACGGCCGTCTTGCCGTTGCCGAACACGTCCCACGCCGCACCGATGCGCGGCGAGATGTCCTTCCAGTTCTGGACATCACCGACGCAGCCGTTCTTCGCGCTGTTGATGCCGTCGGCGCAGCTGCTGAAGTGCAGGGCGGAGTTGAAGCGGCCCGGCAGCAGGTCTTCTTCCTGGGTGTTGCCCACGAAGTTGTCGTAGCGGAGGCCGAGGCTCATCGTCACGCGTCCGAGCGACCACTTGTCCTGGGCGAACAGGCCGAGATCGCGCTTGATGCCCTCGCGCTGGTCGCGCGGCAGGCGGAGCGTCACCGACACCGGCGCGCCGTTGTTGAACGTGATCGGCGCGACATCGCCGGTGTAGGCGATGACGTTGCGACGGTTGCCGGCGGTGAGCGCGCCACCGAAACGCATCGAGTGCGAACCGGTCACGTACGACATCGCGCCGCCGTAGGTCCAGACCTTCGAGAAGTGGTCGGCCGGCGCGTTCCACGCACTGGCGTTCTGGTTGGTCGACTGGTCGAGGATGTTGTAGACGGTCGACTTGCGGATCGCGTCGAGGTCGAACACCCGGTCGGTGCTCCCGGTCACTTCAGGCTGGTAGAGCTCCGTGTATTCGACGTCGAACACCGAGATGCCGAAGTCGAACAGCAGGCGGTTGCTCTGGGTACGGGTCCACTTGGTGACGTGCACGAAGTCGATCGGCTCCACCTGAATGGCCGACGCGTCTGGCGGCACGTTCGAGGCGATGCCCCAGTGGTTGCGGAACTTGCCCTGCTCGTCGTGGTAGGTCGCGATCTTGTCCTTGCCGGTCGCCTGCCACGTCACGCGGAACGCGTTGCTGCGCAGGTGGCCGTCGTCGAGGCCGGGACGGTTGGTGTCCGCGACGTACTTGAGGGGCGACGGGTCGGCGTCGTAGTAGACACCGGCCACCGTCTTGTTCGTGCCCCAGTGGCGGAACGTGTAGTTGAACCAGAGCTTGTCCTTCTTGATCGGCCCGCCAATCGACGGGTTGACGTCCCAGATGTCCTGAATCTCGCCGATGTTGGTGATGCGGTTGCTCGGGTTGAACGTCAGGTCGCCCGCGAGGTTGTCGCGCAGGTTCTTGCTGGCGAATCCGTTGCCGGCGTAGTTGCCGGTGACGGAACCGCGGAAGGTGTTGCCGCCGTCCTTCGGCACCATATTGACGCGCATGCCGCCCTGGCCCATTTCGGCCGAGTCGGCGCCGGTGACGTAGCTCACTTCCTGGAAGCTGCCGTCATTCCAGTAGACGCCGCTGTACTGGCCGGTGCCGCACAGGTTGTTCAGACGGAGCCCTTCAACCGTCTGCACCGTGTCACCAGAGCCGCGGTACTGGAGAGGCGACTGCTGCAGGTTGCCCGAGCCGCCGACGTCGCGCGAGAGCGCGCCACCGCCGCCAGCAGCGATCGAGGTACCCGGGATCATGATGCCGACCGCCTGGATGTTGCGACCGGTCGGAATCGTGTCCATCACCTCGCGCGTCATCACCGTGCGGGTGGTGATGCTCTGCACGTCGATCAGCGGCGAGTTCGCCGCGACCGTGATCGTCTCCTCGACCGACCCGACCTTCAGGTCGGCGTTGACGGCCGCCGTGAAGTCGGACGTCAGTTGCACCCCCTCACGCTTCACGGTGTTGAACCCGGGCAGTGAGAACGTGACGGAATAGGTGCCCGGGCGGAGCGCTGGGACGGTGTAGCGGCCGGAACCGTCCGTCGTCGCCGAGCGCACGCGCTCGATGAGCGCCGGGCTGGCGACTTCCACCGTGACACCGGGCAGCACCGCGCCCGACGAGTCCTTCACTTCACCGGCAATGCCGCTGGTCTGCGCCGCGGCCAGCAGCGGCAGCCAGAGCACCAGCGCCAGTCCGGCCAGCAGACGTCCTGCAAGTCGTTGCATCAACAGCCCCCCTATAGGCGTTTCGATAGAGAAACGCGAGGGGGAGACTGTCGCATTACAGCAGGGCTGGCGCTAATCAGGAACTCGTAAGTATTCAGCTGTGGCGGTGGCTAATCCGGAAAACCGGAGACCTGATGGGTTACACGCCCGCCGCACTGGGAGGGACCGCCCCCAGCAGCCGACCCTCGCCTATCGCCTGGGTGGCACCGTGCACGTGGTCGTCCGGTGCGCGGCGACGTAGCGATAGACGCGGCGACCGATGAACGGCACGCCGGGCACATGAAGGAACGGCGCCAGCGGCGCGAGGGTGGTCAGCACCCAGGCAATGGTGCGGAAGCCATCGAATCCGGTGGTGATGCGGCCGTCGGGGTCGATCACGTGCATCGCAGCGGTGCACGCCTCGCGATCGAGGCCGGGGTGTTCTGCTGCGATCGCGTCCCACTCGGTGGTGATGTCGACGAAGCGAAGCATCTGATGGCGGTCAAGCCGGCGCAGCCAGGTGACGCAGCGTGTGCAGAGGCCGCAGCCGCCGTCGACGAGCACCTGGAAGTGCAGTGCGTCCACGGCGGGCCTAGCCGAGTCCCGGAATCGGCGGGACGTTCTCGCCGTTCACCTGGATGATGTGCGGCGCCCCATCGCCGAGTTGCAGTACGCTGATGCGCGCCGGCGACAGCTCGAGCCGCTGCACAAAGTCGACCGGCATCCCGAGAAAGTACAGCAGGATGGCGCGCAGCGTGTCAGCGTGCGAGACAATCGCCACCACCTCGTGCGGATGCCGTTCGTGTAGCTCGAGCAGCGCCTCGACCGTACGTGCCTGCACGTCGATCAACCCCTCGCCCTGAGGCGGACGTGAGACGCCACGGTACGCGTTGTAAAGCTGCCAGTGCGGGTCGCCGGCCAGGTCGGCGAAGCGGCGGTTGGTCCAGCCACCGAAGTCGACCTCGATGAACCGCGGCTCGATCTGCATCTGCAACCCGCGGGCATCGGCCACCGGCTGCGCGGTCTGGCGCGTCCGCTCGAGCGGGCTGGCGTAAATCGCCGCCAGCGGCACATTGTTGAGCCGTTCCGGCAACGTCGCCGCCTGGTCGCGCCCTGTGGCGTTCAGGTGTACACCCGGTTCGTGGCCGGTCATCAGCGTTCCCACCGCGTCGGTCAGGCCGTGTCGAATGAGCAGAAAGGTCGTCATGTTGCGATCATCTCATTCTCCCTCATCCCCCTTCGTGCAGTCGCCCGGCCCGACCGGCTCGCGTCCGATCGGCCGGTGGTCGTGTCATCATTTTGGGCATGGCGGACGGACGAACACTGCGGGCGGGCGAATCGGTCGAAGACGACTGCCGCGCCTGCAAAACCGATCGGATGCACACGATCATCGCGGTCGACACGGCGGGCATTCCACTCCGCGTCGTCTGCGGCTACTGCGACAGCGAACACAACTATCGCGGCGGACCGCGCATCGGGACAGCTGGCGGCACGGCCGTTCGACCCTCCGCCGCGCCGCGCGCGCGTGCGGACGTGCCGGGCCGAGAACCGTTACCGCTCGTGAGCGACCGCGAAAGGACAGGACCGGCGATGGCACTATCCGATGCGACCGACGATCTCGAAATGCTGTTGCGCCGGATTGTGCGGGAGGAAGCCGGCGTCACGCCGGTGGTGCCTGCCGACAAGTGGCGCGGCGGCACGCTGGTGCTCCGCCCTGGCACAGCGGGCCTTCAGGAGAAGGTGATCCCGATCGATGCGCTGTTCCACAAGATCGTGATGATCCGGAACCGTCTGCGCACGCTCGAACAGCAGGTCAACGCCTCGGACCTGCCGGACGACGGCAAGGTGAAGCTGCAGAGCTATATCACTGGTTGCTACGGCTCGCTGACGACGTTCAACGTGCTGTTTGCCGAGGAGGACGATCAGTTCGCTGGGGCGGGGGAATGACGGGGGCGGGAGGGGCGGGAAGGCCGGGCGGGCGTTTGTAGTGTCCGGCTTTAGCCGGACCTCGGGGCAGCCGCACCCACGGGTCCGGCTGAAGCCGGACACTACAAACGCCTCTACCCCACCCGTCCTGCCTGACCTGCCCTACTTCCCCAGTTCCGTGTAGATCGCTTCGATCGCGGCCTTGAGGCGGTCGCTCTTGAAGCCCGGGTACTTCGCCGTGACGGTGCTCGCGGCGAAGGCGGCGGCGGCGCTCTTGCCCGCCTTGGCGGCGGCTTCGGTCTCGGCCACCAGGTCGGTCATGTAGCGCTGGTATTCCTGGAGTTCCGCCGGCTTCGAGGGCGGCGTGTGGCCCGGGATGATGGTATCGACGTCCTTCAGCGCGGCAATCGCCTTGGCCAGCGTCTTCGGCAGTTCGATGCCGCTGCCGTCGTTCGCGAGGTCGAGCAGCGGTGCATCCTTCCACGCCCACAGGTCGCCCGTCGCCAGGATCCGCAGCGTCGGGAAGTAGACCATCGTGTCGCCGCCGGTGTGCCCCTTGCCGAAGTAGTAGAGCTCGATGCGGTCCTTGCCGCTGCCGAGCGTCAGCTTGTCCTTGTAGGTCTGCTTCGGCAGGAACTGCGCCTTCTCGCCCTTGAACGCATCCATCTTCGCCATGAGTGCCTTGGTGTTTTCATGGGCGACGATGTTCACGCTGGCCGGGAAGCCTTCGTTGCTGCCCGTGTGGTCGCCGTGCGTGTGCGTGTTGATGAGCGTGGTGATCGGCTTGTTCGTCACCGCCTTGATCTTCGCGAGGATGTCCGGGCCGTAACCCGCGAGCTTGCTGTCCACCACTGTGACGCCGGCATCGGTCACGAAGACCGAGACGTTGCCGCCCGTGAACTGCGTGCGATCAACAGGGCTCGACGAGCCGATGATGTAGAAGTTGTCCTTCACCTTCATCAGGTCTGGCAGCGTCGCGCGCTGCTGCCCAGCCAGCCCCACCGACAACGCCCCAACCGCCACCAGCATTCCGAGCACGACACTTCGCTTCATGAATCCTCCACTCACTGACATTTGAAATCTACGACCGACAATCTAGACGGCGCACTCAGCAATCAACAATCCGCACTTCCTACATCGTGGCGCGCGTGCAGCCGTCGATGAACGCCCGCTTCGCGTCGCCCGGCTTCTCGATGATCTTGAAGACCTGGTCAAGATGGCCGCGCGTGCGGATGTTCACCGCGATGCGGTCCTCGCCGCCGTTCAGCGCCGGCACGACGATAGTGGCCGGGACGACCGTGGTGCTCTCGACGTCGCGATCGCGATTGACCGCCTTGAAATCGGCCATCAGCGTGGCGGGGATCTGCTCGTCGCTCGAGGAGAGCGCGCGCTGCATCGCGGAGCGGGTCCGCTGCAGGCGCGCCTCGGGCGTACGCCGGCGCACGTCGTTCGCCTTGACGCGCGCGGCCGGCACCACCGGGCTCGCGCCCTGTGGCGCAGGCACGGCCGACAGGCCCGCCAGCGTCACGGCGAGAGCGGTGGCCGCGACCAGGCGCACAGCTCCCATGGGCCTCACCATTCGTCGTGTCATGACCGCCTCCGGAACGCTAGCGATTCTAGCAGGAGCGCGTCAGTCGACGTAGCCGTTCCGCGCCCGCACGTGGTAACCGCCTCCAGTCCCTCGCACGCGGATAGTGTGATACCTACCGTCCGGCCCTTCGGCGGTCCGGCCAAGGGCCACCTGGTTGACCGGGGTCTTGATGGCGCGACGGTGGCCCCCCCCACGGCCTCACCGGGTCGAGCAGGCGGGTCACGACGTGGACGACGGCGCCGCGGACATCGACCTTGACAGGATCGGTGAACCGGCAGACGCTCATTCGTCCCATGCCCGCTCCGCACCGCGTCCGCCTGTTCGTGCAGGCCCTGCTTGCCGGGGCAGTGCTGGCGTGCGCGCTCGCCAGCGCGGCGACGCCGCTACGCGCCCAGGAGGGCACGGACGACTACATCGCGCTGCTGGACCAGTACCAGGGCGGCCAGACGGAACAGGCGGTGCAGGCGCTGGCGGCGCACGAGACGGGCTGGGTGACCAGGGCCGTGGACGGAGTGGTGCGTGACGCGCGCGGATGGACGCCGCGCCGGGCGCGCGCCGCGGTGCTGCTCCACACCGACGCCGTGGTCGACGGCTGGGTGCCACCGTCGCGGGTCTCGACCCACCTGGATGCCGCACGCCGCATTGCCGACCTCCGAAAGGGCACGGTCGTCGGTCGCGACTTCCGGCGCGACTGGCTGCTGGTGGTCACCTGGCACCTGCACTCGGAGGCCGACCTGGCGTCGGCGCGTGCCTGGGTCGACCTGCTGCTCGCCGACTACCCCACCGACGGCGACGCGCTCGTCACCGCCGGCGCCTACTTCGAAGCGGCGGCCTGGAACGACGGCCGGCCGGAAGACCTCGATCGCGCCGTCTCCATCTACCGGCGGACGCCGGCCGGGTCTCCGGCCATCGACCAGGCGCGGGCCAGGCTTGGCCGGACATGGTTGGAACTCCACCGACCGGCCGACGCCCTGCGCACGCTCGAACCCGTGCGCGCGGGGAGGGGCGACCCTGACTGGCGTTATCTCGCATGGCTGTTCAGCGCAGCCGCCGACGCCAGCAGCCGACACTACGCCGCGGCGGCCGGCGCGTACGAACAGGCCGCCGGCCTGCTCCCGTCGTGCCAGACGGCATTGGTCGGACTCGCCGCCGTGCGCCGCGCCGAGGGACGGACGGACGAGGCGGCCGCGCTGGTCGAACGGCTGACCACCATGGACACGAGCCACTGCGACGACCCATGGTGGCACTACCGCTTCGGCCAGACGCCGGAACGCCGCGCGCGGCTGCTGCTGTCCATGCGTGCCCTGGTGACGACGCCGTGAAGGCGAGACTCGCGCGCACGCTGTGCGCGCTGCTCTACTGCCAGGCCGCGTCGTGGCCCGCCGCGGCGCAGCAGGCGCTATTCCACTCGGCGGTCAGTGTGGTGCGCCTCGATGTGCTGGCCACGGATGGACGGCGGCCGCTCACCGGGTTGACCGCCGCCGATTTCGAGGTGCGCGACAACGGCGAACTGCAGGCCGTCGGCGCGCTCTTCGCCGAACACGAACCGCTCGACATCCTCTTTACGTTCGACCGCAGCGCCAGCACGCGCGGCGACACCATAGGCCACCTGCGCGACTCGGCCCGAGCCATCCTGGCGGCCCTCGGCGACGATGACCGCGCCGGACTGCTCGTCTTCAACCACACCGTGCGGCTCACCGTGCCGCTGGGGCCGGCCGCTGCCGTGGCCGACGCGCTGGACGGCATCGAACCGGACGGAGCCACCGCCCTGTTCGATGCGGCGTCCGTCGCGTTGAACCTCACCGCGGCCAGCACGCGGCGCACGCTGATCCTGCTCTTCACTGACGGCACCGACACCCTCAGCTGGCTACCACCCGGAACGATGCTCGACGAAGCGCACGCGTCCGATGCCGTGGTCTACGCCGTGGCCATGCGCGACCGCACTGCGGCACGCGACGTGGTCGATACCGGCGAGTCGCAGATGCGCCGGCTCTCGGAGTCGACCGGCGGCCGCCTGCTGCGCGCCGACGACCCGGCCGAACTGCGTCAGCGCTTTCTCGATGTGCTCGGGGAGATGCGCGCGCGCTACGTGCTGAGCTATGCCCCGCCCAGCACGGCGCCAGGCTGGCATGCGGTGACGGTGCGGGTGAAGAGCCGCAGTGCGCGGGTCTCGGCGCGGGACGGCTACATCGTGCCTGGCTCCGACGTCCAGCCGTAGCCTGACACCGAGCGCCGGCCGTTGGTCGTTGGTCGTTCCCGACCTGCCTGACCCACCCACCCGCTCGTGAGTCGTTCTCCGTCAGTAGGGGTACAGGTCGGTGCGCAGGTTCACGGTCTGCGCCGGGTCGACGTAGACGTCGAACACCTGCGGTGCCAGCCCGGGCGCGTCGAGTTCGATCTCGTGCGGGCCGACCTCGAGCGTCAGCCGCTGGAACACGCCGTCGAAGTCGTCGACGATGCCCGCGTAGTAGCCGTCTACATACACCGCGGCATTTCTCGGCCGCACCTGCAGGCGGAGGTCGCCGTAGTAGACGCGCGACCCGTAGGACCGCGGTCCGGCGTAGCCGTAGACACGGCCCGCATACGGCGACCCATAGAGGTAGCCGTTGCCAATCCCGAAGTAGATACTGAAGTTGCCGCCTGGACCGTAGTAGCGCGGATGCCGCACCGAGCCGTAGTAGCGCGGCGCCGGTGCGTAGCGGAAGCTGTCGTAGCGGTCGTTCTCGCGACGGTCGTTGTCGCGGCGGTCGTAGCGATAGGCATCGCGCCGATCGTCGCCGCGGCGATTGTCGCGGTCGTCGCGCGGCGGCGGCGCCTCGTAGCGTCCGCCGCGGTCCTGTCCGTTGTCGCGGCGCGCGTCACCGCGCACCTCGCCTCGCGGCACGGCCTGGTCGCGGTTCCCGCGATTGGCCTCAGCCCGCGGAGCGTCGCGCTGCGCCTCAGTTGGAGGTGCCTGAGCCCTGGGCGCCTCACGCGGCGCCTCCGCCCTCTGCGGCTGGCCGTCATCGCGACGTCCGCTGTCGCGCTGGGCGTCGCCGCCGCTCTCGCGGCCGTTGCGGTCGCGCCCGCGGCTGTCGCGCTGTCCTGCATCCGCAGCCACACCGGCCAGACCCAACGCCAGAACGACGGCACCCACCGGAATCATTCGCTTCGTCATCGTCATGTCCCCCTGGGGGACGCCTCGGCGCCAGCCCCGCGCCCGGTCTATCGCAGCATCCATGCCGGGTCGCGATCGGCCAGTTTCCTGAGGAAATACGTGAAACAACTAGACAGCGGCGCTCGCACTGTCACCTGCGGTGGCCAGCTGAGTCCGCCCCCCTGTCCTAGAATGGCTGAACGATATGGCCACGTTTGCGGTCGGCGACATCCACGGAAATCATCCAGCGCTACGCGACCTGCTCGACGCCATCCGCCCGGCCCTGTCCAACGATGACACGGTGGTGTTCCTGGGCGACTACATCGACCGTGGCTCGACGTCGAAGCAGTGCATCGACACCATCCTGGAATTTGCCGCTGCGCACCCCGGACCGACGGTCTGCCTCGGCGGCAATCACGAAGACTGGATGATGCGGTCCTACCGCGACCACACCGCCCACTCGTGGCTTCTCTCGATGAAGGGGTTTGCCACCATCGGCAGCTACTCGGCCGACGCGGAAATCGTGCTCAGGGCGGCGGCCTCGAGGGCCGGTACCGGGCTCTATGCCGACGATGCGCTGCGACTGCCGTACGACATGTTCTTCGAGGCCATGCCGGCCGCGCACCTGCAGTTCTTCGACACGCTCCGCCTGACCTACGACGACCCGCACGGGATCTACGTGCATGCGGCGTTCGACCCACGCCTGCCGCTCAGTGAGCAGACGCGCGACACGCTCCTGTTCGGCAGGAACGAAGGCGGCTTTCCGGAGGAGTACCGGGGCGCACGGCTGGTGGTGTACGGACACCGCAACGACCCGAGGCTCGACGCCGACGGCTGGCCGTCACCGCGCCTCGCCGAACACACGATCGGACTCGATACGAGCCATCACGGTGTGGTCAGCGCCGTGCGCCTGCCCGACCGGCGCGTCTTCCAGAGCGGGCGGCACTTGGGGCACTCACGATGAGGTTGGGGGTTGGGGGTTGGGGCCGGTCGTACAACCTCCAACCTCCAATCTCCGCCCTCCACTATTTCCCGGCTTCAGCCGCTTTCTTCTTCGCCGAGAAGCTGCCCTGGGCCAGACCGCCGAAGTCGGCCGCGCCGTTGATGTCGGTGCCGCTCACGGTGCCCGAGTAGGTGATGGTCATCGGCTGTCCCTGGAAGTCGATGGTCATCACCAGCGTCACCTTGTCACCCTCGACCGCCGTGCTGTCGTAGGGGCGCTCACCCTGCGGGCCCTTCGCGAACGCCTTGATGACCTCGCCATCCTTCTTGAACTCGACGGTGTTGGTGTTCTCACCCATCGGCGACACCGTGGTCAGCTCCCACTCACCGATCACGCTCGGCACCTGCGCGAACGAGAGCGCGGCCGTGCACACACACAAGGCAACCGTCAGCAGAACCTTCTTCATCGAACTCACTCCTTGATGGGGATCGTGCCGGCCGCCTCGCCGGGACAACCCAGTTACGTGCGGATGGCCCAGCGCAATTTTGCCGCGGACGACCGCGGATTGGATTGACGCTCGTCCGGGCTCGCGCGTTCCACGTCGCCGGCAATTGTTGAGTACACGCCGGTGTCGAGGCCGGTCTTGAACGCCTGCTTCACGCGCCGGTCCTCGCCCGAATGAAACGTGAGGATGGCGACCCGGCCACCGGCGGCCACGCAGTCAGGCAGGTTACGCAGGAAGGTATCGAGCGCGCCGAACTCGTCGTTTACCTCGATGCGCAGCGCCTGGAAGACCCGCCGCATCGACAGGTCGAGCTCCTCGTCGGCGTCGCGCCCCCGTCGCGTCGACAGCGCCTCGCGCACGGCATCGGCGAGCGCAGTGGTGGTGAGGATGGGCGACTCGGCCTGCGTCGCCATCAGGTGATGGGCCAGCGCCTCCGCGTCGGGTTGGTCGGCATGCAGGTCGAGGAGCCGCGTCAGCCGCGGCGCCGTCAGCGACGCCAACAGCGCCGACGCCGGCTGCCCACGCTGCGGGTTCATGCGCAGGTCGAGCGGGCCTGGGCGTTTGTAGCTGAACCCCCGCGCCGGGTCGTCCAGTTGCATCGACGACAGCCCGAGGTCAGCCAGCAGCACATCGGCGGGCGGCAGCCCGTCCTCCGCGAGCAGGCGCACGAGCCCGGCGAAGTTGCTCCGCCTGACAACCAGGGCGTCGTCGGGAATGCCGCGCGCCCGCAGGCGCGCTTCCGACTTCGGCAGTTCGAGCGGGTCGACGTCGAGCGCCAGCAGGCGTCCGCCCGGCAGCACCGCGTCGAGCAACGCCTTCGAGTGCCCGCCGTAGCCAAGCGTGCAGTCGACGGCGAAGTTGCCGGGCAGCGGCGCGAGCCGCTCGAGGATCTCGCGCACCATGATCGGCCGGTGCATCCCGGCCGGCGTCTTCCCCGCCGCCACCACCTTCGCCACATCGTCGGCGTAGCGGTCGGGGTTCAGCTCCTTGTACTTCTCGTGGAAGGCACGCGGGTGCGTGCCCGCGTAGCGCGTGCGCCGCACATGCGGCTTCGGGGCCTGGTCGGTCATGCCGTCAGTCTCAATGTAACGACGCCGCGGCCTGCGCCGCCTTGGCCTCGGTCGACGCCGTGCGCGCGCGCAGCGGGACGCGCTTCAGCATCAGGTGCAACAGGATCGACACCACCATGATGACGGCGCTCCAGAAGAAGATCTCCTGCAGGCCGTGCATCAGTGCCAGCTTCACGTCGAGCAGCAGCGTCTGCAGCAGCTGAAGTCCGTTCGGCAACCCGCCGAACATCTGCTCGAGCTGCGGCCGCACCTGCATCAGCAGCAGCGGATTCTCGAAGAAGCGCAGGGCCTGCGGCGGCACGCCGGACGGCATCGCCTTGGTGAACTCGTTGTGATACTGCGTCAGCATCACCGAGCCGAAGGCCGCCACACCGACGGTGCTGCCAATGGATCGGAAGAAGATCGTCGATGAGGTTGCGGCACCCATGGCTTCGCGCGGTGCGACGTTCTGCACCGCCAGCGTGTAGACCGGCTGCAGCAGGCCGATACCGAAACCGGCCACGATCATCGCGACCGCCACATACAACCGCGAGGTGTCGGCGTCCATGCGCGCGAACAGGATCATCCCGCCGGCAATCAGCACCGAGCCAAGGATCCCCTGCACCTTGTATTCCCCGGTCCGCGAGATGGCCTGGCCACCGATGATGCTGCTGACCACCACACCCATCAGCAGCGGCGTGAGCAGGTTGCCCGACTGTGTGGCTGACACGCCGAGCACCCCCTGCATGAAGAGCGGCAGGTAGATGATGGTGCCGAACATCCCCATGCCGAGGACAAAGGCGGCAGCCGAGCAGACGCCGATGACCGGATCGCGGAACAGGACCAGCGGAATGATCGGTTCAGCCGCTTTCGACTCCGAGTACAGCAGCAGCCCCAGCATCACGACCGACGTGACCAGCAGCGACACGACGCGTGTCGAGCCCCAGCCGTATGACGTGGCCCAGGTGAGCGCCAGCAGCAGTGGCACAACCGTGCCGATCAGCGTGGCAAAGCCGGCCCAGTCGAGCTGACGGCTCGAGCCGCGCGGTTTCATGTTCGGGAACTCGAAGTGAATAGCCGCGATGGCGAGTGCACCAAACGGCAGGTTGACGTAGAAGCACGCGCGCCACGACCAGTTGTCCGTCAACCAGCCGCCAAGCGTCGGCCCGAAGATCGAGGCCACACCCCAGAGGGCGGCAAAGAACCCCTGATACTTGCCGCGTTCGATCGGCGAGAAAATGTCGCCGACGATGGTGAAGAGGATGCCGGTGACCATGCCGCCGCCGATGCCCTGCAGGCCGCGGAACACGATCAGCTGGCCCATCCCGTCGATCGGCATGAAGGTGAGGTTGCCGGCTGCACCGCACAGCGCCGACGCAATGACGAACAGCGTGGCGCCGAGCATGAAGAACGGCTTGCGTCCATACCGGTCGGAGAGGCTCGCGAAGATCGGCACCGACACCGTGGACGACAGCAGGTAGATCGTCGCCACCCACGGATAGCGATCGAACCCCTGCAGCGACGCGATGATGCGCGGCTCGGCCGTGCCGACGATGGTCTGATCGATGGCTGCCAGCAAGGCGGCCAGCAGCAGACCGGTCATCGTGCCGATGAGCTGCGGCTTCGTGAGGCGAACCAACCCCGAGGTGACATACACCGGCTCTGACGCGGTTGTCATTACGCTTCCCTTCTGCGTGCGCCCACAGTGCGACGGCACGAGTGCGGGCGTGCTGCCCGTCGCTCGTGCCGTGGCCCTGCTCCGCGTGCCCGCGCGCTGCGGGTCGCGGCTACTTCGTGTGCGAGTGGGTGATGAGGCCGAGCACGGCGGCCGTGTCCCGCTCGAAGTCGATCTCGATGAGCACCACCGGCTCCTTGCCAACCACCCAGCCGTCGTGCCCGGGCGCAATCTCGACCACCTGCGGCGCCTTGAACTCGACGATGCAGCCGTCGGCGTACTCGATGTGGATTTCGCCGTGTGCCAGGAAGCCGACATGCGCGTGCATGCAGAGGTCGGTGCCGGTGATCGGCTTCATGTCTTTGGCCCAGTGGAAGCCGGGCGGATAGATCATGCGCTTGACGCGGGCCTTACCGGCGCGTCCCACCTCGAGTTGGACGTGGCCGATGTTCCGGCGTTCCGCGCCCTTGAGCGGCGCGAACAGCGGCGAGGTGCGCGCGGCCGAAGCCGGACGTGGCCGGCTCTTGGGCCGGGTGCGCGTCGGGCTGACAGCCTTCCTCGCGGCCTTCTTCGCCGATTTTTTCGCGGCCGGGCGCTTCTTCACCGATCGCTTCGTGGCCGGCCTGGACGGAGCCGTCCGCCGTGCTGCGGGCCGTCGTGCGGCTTTCTTCGCTGCGGGTCGTTTCGCCATGGGTAATCCTCGGGTGGCGCCGATTCAGGTGCGGCGCGTGGCGATTATACGTGGGTCTGGCAGGGCTGGTGAGGCGAGAAGGGCGAGCCTGGCGGCGCCGCCATCTCGAGTTCGACGTTCAGCAGGAACCGCCCGTCGCGTGCGCGGTAGACCTCGCCGATACCGCCTGCGCCGAGTGCGGGTCATTGACCGCAACTCACGTCGTGCTCTTCGTGCCTTCGTGAAGTCTCAGGTCCGACAGAGTCTTCCGTCTCGATCTGCCCTTCCCGCCCAACCCGCCCTTGGACTAGAACCGCAGCAGCCGGTTCACCTTGACCACGAACGCGCGGTTGCGCAGCGCGTCCACGCCGGCGCGGTCCACCGTGTCGTAGTCGTCGGTGTAGACCACGAAGATCTCGCTGCCCGGCCGGTATTCCCAGCGGACGCGGAGGTTGCTGCCGACCGACGCGGTGGTGGAGTTGTACTGGACGATGCCGCTGACGTAGATGCGCGGCGTCAGCGTGTAGGTGGCGCGGTTGCGCACCAGCTTCGCGGTAAACGACCCCTCGCGCAGAACCACCCAGTCGATCTGCAAGCTCGGCTCGAGCGACATCTGTGGCGTCACCTGTACGCGCGCGGCGCTCACGCCAATCGTCGTCTTGTCGCCCGAGTAGAACGTCCCCTTCTCGAACAGCACGGTGCCCGAGAACTTGCGCTGCTGCCCACCCTGATACTCAACGTGCGTCGTGTGGTAGTCGTAGCCGCCAACCGGGATGCGAACGCCGGTGGCAATCGCGAACGGCGCCACGAGCCGCTCGAACTGCGGCGTGAACGACACGACCGCGAGGTCGCTGTTGGTGAACTCGGTCTGCATCTGCACCACGCCCTGCCGGGTGTCGAGCCGGTTCGTCGTGTTCGTGGTGTAGTTCAGGCTGCCCTGAAAAGTGAGGCGGCGCACGTGTGGCACCTTCTTCGGCCGCGGGCTGTAGCGCAGCATGCCGTAGTTGCGGCGCATGTCGAGACGCCGCACGAAGCCGATCTCCGGGTTGAAGTTCTTCTGCACCTCGAGCCGCTCGGCCTGGACCCCGAACTTGTCGCCGGTGTAGTCGACGAACCCGCGATAGCTCCCATCGTCGCCGTCGCGGCCATCGGTGCGCGTGCGAGCGAGGAAGCCGTCCATGCGCAGGTTCTGGAAGAACCCGAACGAGGCGTCGACGCCGTAGCCGTCGTTGCTGCCGGTCTTGCCCACCAGCGACGTGCGGTGGGTGAACATCGCACCGATGCCGCTGCGGCGCAGGATGTCGCGCTTCACGCGGAAGACCGTGAAGTTCGAGGCGTCGACGTTGACCGCCGAGTCCTTCGCGGTCTCGACGTTCAGGGCACCGATCGAGAACTTGCCCGCCTTGCCCGTCAGACGGCCACCGGCCTGCAGCGGAATCGAGCGTCCGGCGTCGAGGCCGATACGGCGGCTGAAGAAGAGATACGGCGTATCGCCGACGCCGGCGTTCAGACCTGAACTCTGGCGGCCTGCGAACGCGAACACCCCCTGCCCCTCGAGGAAGAAGTCGCGCTTCTCAGGGAAGAACAGGTTGAAGCGCGTGAGGTTCACCTGCTGCTCGTCCACCTCGACCTGCGCGAAGTCGGTGCGCACGGTGAAGTCGGCGGTCAGGTTCGGGGTAATGCCGTACTTCAGGTCGCCGCCGATGCGCGCCGCACGGTCGTTGGTCAGCACCGGCTTTGCGGCGTTGTCGGTCGTCACGCTGGAGATCGCATAGGGCTTCAGCTCGATGCTCGGCCCGGTCGGCGGCACCTGCAGGCCGACCAGCGTCGCGGCCGACGACACCTTGAGGATGCCGCGGAACGTGGTGAGCGCCCGCGGAATCTGGACGAGATGCGTCCACTCGTTCTTCCAGCGCACCACGCGGCGCAGGTTGATGCCCCACGTCTGGTCGCGGCCCGGTCCGTAGCGCAGCGACTTGAACGGAATGGCCATCTCAATGGTCCACCCGCCGTCGAAGCGGCCGGTCTTCACGTCCCAGATGGTGTTCCAGTCGACGTTCGGCGGGTTCTCGTCGGTAATCTGCTGATCGGAGAAACCGCCGATCGGGTTGGCGTAGAACAGAAACGCGTTGCGCCGGTCGTGATAGGTGTCGAGCAGTACCGCGAAGGTGTCGTTCTGGCGCAGCTGGCTCGTGTCGCGCCGCATCTCGTTGGCCACCATTCGCTCGGGGTGCGTGTCCCAGTTCCGGGCGGACACGTAGATGTTCTGGTCGTCGAAGAACACCCAGGCCTCGGTCCGTTCCGTCGCTGCCTGTCCCTCGTTCGGCTCCTGCTGCAGGAAGCCGCCAATTGCCTCGGTCGACGCGTACATCGCTTCGTCGAGCTTGCCGTCGATCCGGATGGGGCTCGTCACGCGCACGGCACGCACGCTCACGTGTCCGGCCACGTCGCGCGAGATCACGGCGGGCGCCACAGGCGGCGGCGCTTCGCCAGCCGGCGTGGCGGCGGGACGGCCCTGGGCGACGGCAGGCGACGAGAGACACAACAGGAACAGGAACGCGCCACCGGCGCGCACAGCACGGCACAGCTTCTTCATGGGTCTCGCATCGTAGCGCTGGTCAGTTGCGTTTCGCAAGTGACTGCGTCCGCCCTCTCCGGTGTTTGGTAGACTGAGCGCACCATGCCGGCAACCGCCGCACGACGCACGGTTCGACTCAGGCGCTCGGCGTGTCCGGTGTCGCGCACGCTCGACGTGCTGGGCGATCGCTGGTCGCTACTGGTCGTGCGCGACCTGATGCGCGGCAAGCGCCGCTTCGCCGAGTTCACCGAGTCGAAGGAAGCCATCCCCACCAACACGCTCGCCGAACGGCTCAAGCGCCTCGTCCGCGCCGGCATCGTCGAAAGCCATCGCTACAGCGAGCATCCGCCGCGCGTCGAGTACGTACTCACGCCGAAAGGCGAAGACCTGCGTCCGATGATGCGCGCCATGGTCGACTGGGGCGTGAAGCATGCGGGCGGCCGCGTGCCCACGCCGCACGCGCTGGTGCCCTGAGCGCTTCAGCGGCCGACGGCCTTGAAGGCGAAGTGGCGTCCCGTTCCGCTCTGCGCCAGGTGCAGCCAGAGGATGGTGAGATTCTCGAGGAGCGCCGCATTGCGCAGCGGTCCGCCGTCCTGGGCGTGGAAACCCAGCGCTTCAGCCAGCGCCATCACCGTGGCACGTGCCTCGTCGTCGGCGCCTGCCACGAACGCGTCGGCCTTCTCCCCACCCACCTGCGGATCAGCGTGAATCTCGGCGCCGAAGTGGTTGAACGCTTTCACCACGCGAACGCCTGGCAGCGCGGCGGTGAGGGCCGCGGTGACTGACCCTTCCGGTGGCGGCGCCCACACCGGCCCGCCATCCCACTTCAGCGGATTCGTGCAGTCGACGAGGATCGTGCCTGGCGCGAGTACCAGACCGACCGCCGCGCTGACAGCGGCGGCGGCTGGAACCGTCAGGAACACCACGCCAGCCCCACGCACGGCGTCGGCCAGCGACAGGACTGGCGCGTCAACATTCTGCAGTTTCGCCGCGGCGGCGGTGGCGTCGCGTGCCCCGAACACCACGTTGTAGCCGGCCTCGTGAAGCCGCCGGCCCAGCGTTCCGCCGATTTTGCCCGTCCCGATCATCGCAATGCGCACTGTGTTCGACATGCCGACCACTCCATCACACACCACGCGCGGACGCAACCCGGTTGGTGGTCCGACGCACACCCGTGGCCCTGCTGATGGCGCGTGCAATACTGAGCGCGAGGATCGCATACTGCCTTCGTTCGAATCTGGTCGCCAGCGTCACACGGACCCCGGCGTCAGCCTGGCGCTGGCGCGCGACCGCGCCGATCGCCTCAACACCCTTCGCTACGCGCTGCAACTGACGCTGCCGTCGGACCCGGCAACTCCGGTGACGGGCGCGCTCTCCCTCACCTGCCGTCTGTCTGGCGCTGACGCGCCGCTCGTGCTCGACTTCGCACCGGGTGCGTCAGGGTCGATCGCGCGGCTTGCCGTCAACGGCGTCGAGATCGAGCCGCACCCGGTGCACGGGCACCTCGTGCTGCCGCCGGAGCGACTGGTAGAGGGTACGAACACGGTCGACGTCGTCTTTACGGCCGGCAACGGACCGCTGAACCGCCGCGCCGACCACCTCTACACGATTTTCGTGCCGGCCCGCGCGCACGAGGCGATCCCCTGCTTCGATCAGCCTGATCTGAAGGGTGTGTGGTCGCTGACGCTCGATCTCCCGTCGGCATGGACCGCGGTGGCCAACGGCCGCGCCCAGGCGCGCACCGAGCACATCGACGAGAGCGGTGCGACGCGGGCCCGCGTCTCGTTCGCAGACACCGCGCCGATTCCGACCTACCTCGTGGCCTTCGCGGCCGGCGCGCTCACCGAGCGCGTGTTCGTGCGCCGCGACCGCGCGATGCGCGTCTATCACGTTGGCCTCGACGAGCGGCTCGTCTCCGCGAACCTCGACGTCATCGTCGACGGCCACATCGACGCGCTGCGCTGGATGGAGGACTACACCGACATCGCCTATCCGTTCGCAAAGCTCGACATCGTGCTGCTGCCGGCGTTCCAGTTCGGCGGCATGGAACATCCGGGTGCCATCTTCTACAACGCCTCGGTCGTCCTGCTCACCGAGTCGGCGACGCGTCAGCAGTTGCTGGCCCGCGCGCACGTCATCGCGCACGAGACGGCACACATGTGGTTCGGCAACCTGGTCACCATGCGCTGGTTCGACGATGTGTGGATGAAGGAGGTGTTCGCGAATGCGATGGCAGCGAAGATCGTCCATCCGCAGTTCCGTGAGCTCGACCACGACCTGCAGTTCCTGCAGGCGCACTACCCTGCCGCCTACGACGTCGACCGCACCGAAGGCACGCATCCCATCCGTCAATCGCTCGACAACCTGGCCAATGCCGGCTCGCTCTACGGGGCGCTCATCTACCTCAAGTCGCCCATCGTCATGCGGCAACTCGAGCGCATGATGGGCGAGGATCCGTTTCGCGACGCGTTGCGCGCCTACCTCACGACGTTCCGGTTCGGGACCGCGGCATGGCCCGACCTGCTGGCCATCTTCGCCGCGCATACCACCATCGACGTGCGCGCCTGGAGCCACGACTGGCTCGAGGAAGCGGGACGGCCGCGCATGCTCGTGGAGCGATCGGGCGCCGACGACTCGAGCGTCACGCTCACGACAGTTGGCGAGCACTCGTCGCGCGCGCGCTGGCCGCAGCAGCTCGAGCTCGCCCTGGGACGCGACGGCACCGTGCAGCACATCACGCTCAGCCTCGATGGTCATGCCACACTGCCGCTGACGCGAGAGCAGGCCGCCGCCGACTTCATCCTGCCGAATGGCCGTGGCCTCGGCTACGGCAACATCGTGCTCGATGCGCAGAGCCGCGGGTGGCTGCTGGCGCATCTACCGGAGGTGCCGGACGCGCTGACGCGCGGCAGCGCCTGGCTGACGCTGTGGGACGGGATGTTGGACGACGCGGTGCAGCCGGGTGCGCTGCTCGCGCTCGCGCGACGCATGCTGTCGGCCGAGTCGAGCGAGCTCAACCTGCAACGTCTGCTCGCCTGCATCGAGCGGCTGGTGTGGACCTTTCTCACTGATGCGGAGCGAGCCGAGACGGCGCCGGCGCTGGAGACCGCGCTGCGTGCACGCCTCGAGCGGGCCGAATCGACCAGCCTCGCCGCCGCCTGCTTCGCCTGTCTGCGGTCCACCGCCACGACAGCGGCCACCGTGCAGTGGCTGCAGCAACTGTGGGCCGGTGAGGCATCGCTGCCGGGGCTGCCGCTTGGGGAGGCGGAGCTGATCGCCCTGACGTGCGACCTCGCCGTTCGGCGCGTGGATGGCGATGCGCTGGTCGCCGCGCAAGTGGCTCGCACCGTGGCGCCGGACCGTCGCGCCGCGCTGGCGTTCGTGGCGCCGGCGCTCTCGTCCGACGCGGCCACCCGCGAGTCGTTCTTCACGACCATCAGCGACGCCGCGCACCGCGGGCGCGAGCCGTGGGTCGTTGACGGCCTGCGCTGGCTGCATCACCCCTTGCGCGCGGCGCACGCACAGCCGCGGATCGGGCCCGGGCTCGATCTGCTCGAAGAGGTGCGGCGAACCGGCGACATCTTCCTGCCCAAGCGCTGGCTGGACGCCGTGCTGAGCGGCCATCGCTCGGCTGCCGCCGCGGCGACGGTGCGTCGATTCCTTGCGACGCGGCCGGCCGGCTATCCGCCCGCGCTGACACGCATGATCCTCGCGTCGGCCGACCTGCTGTTCAGGGCAGCGCGACGCGAGGCGTAGCGCGTGGCTGAGCCAAGGCTTTCCACCGAGAACAACTGACGACTTCCTTATGATAATCCGCGAAGAGTCCGCGTCATCCGACGTCGTAGTGTCCGGCTTCAGCCGGACCGCCTTGTCACCTTGCGAGCGCGGTGTCACTCCGAATCGTGGACAGCATTCAGGACGACGGACGCACAACGCGAAGAATCCGGCCGCTTTTCGCCCGGCATACCCGTTGCAACATCGACGATGCCCTGCACTTCCCTTATCCGGTAGCCATCCTCATGCGACACATCCTGCTCGTGGCCCTTCTCGCGCTGTCATCGTCGGTGGCATGCGTGAAGGCCGTTCCGCCGACCGACACGGGCGACCCGCTGATCTCGACACCGACCAGCCCCACAAGGCCCACGACCCCGACGACCCCGACAACCCCGACAACTCCGACAACCCTCGCCTACAACCAGGACCTGAAGGCCGTCTTCCAGAGCGACTGCGTCACCTGCCATGGGCCGAGCCGTGCCGATGGCAACTACCGGATGACGACCTACGCCCAGGTGATGACCGCGCTGCGCGCGGGGAACGCCTCGAGCACGCTGGTGACGGTGACGGCACAGAACGGCAGGATGTACCGCTACTGGAGCGGCAGCACGGCCACGCGCCAGGCCAAGGCCGCACAAGTCCGGTCGTGGGTCGTCACCTTCAACGCACAGGAAAACCGATGACCCGTCATCTCGCTGGTGCCCTCATCCTCGCCTCGCTCCTCGGCGCCTCGCTCGTCGCAGCACCAAAGGACTCGCTTATCACGGACGCACCAGACATCACGCTCACCGCCATCTCCGGCAAGACCATGCGCATCGCCGACCTGAAGGGACAGGTCGTGCTGCTCGACTTCTGGGCCAGCTGGTGCATCCCGTGCCGCAAGTCGTTCCCCGAGGTCGACGCCCTGCACCGCGAGCTCCAACCGAAGGGGCTGGCGGTGATTGCGGTGAACGTCGACGAGCAGCAGAAGAACGCATACACGTTCCTCGAGAAGTATCCGCACACGATGACGATCGCGTTCGATCCGAAGGGTGCGGTGGCCGCGGCGTTCAAGCTCGAGGCGATGCCGAGCACAATGATCGTCGACCGCAGCGGCCACATCCGCTTCACCCACCAGGGCTATACCGAGAAGACCATCGGACAGTTCCGCAGCGAAGTGCTGCAACTGCTCGCGGAGAACCAGTGATGTCGATGAAGGTGCGTGCGCTTGCCGGCGTGCTCGTCTTGGGCATACTCACGACCGCCTGCGCCACGGTCAAGCCGTGGCAGCGCGGCATGCTGGCCGACTCCTGCATGGTGTTCGATGCCGACAGCGCCACCGCCTACATGACGCACTGGCAGGAAGCGCGCGAAGGCTCGATGGGTGGCTTTGGCGTGCAAGGGGGCGGTTGTGGCTGCAAGTAGGCGGCGCGTCGCCGTCATCGGCATGGCCACCAGCGCGCTGCTGCTCGCGGCGGCCGGCTACAACTGGGCGCAGAACCAGCTCGATGTGTCGTTCCACGCGTTCCAGGATTCGCGTGGCGTCACTGTGCTCAGCCCCGACGCCAACTTCACGAAGGACTTCACCGACCGCACCAGCGTGAAGCTGAAATTCGGCGTCGATGCCATCTCCGCCGCATCCGACTCGTGCGCGCGCTGCCACTCCGACGGCGCCACGAACGGGCGCTTTGTCGGTTCGGCGAATATCACGCGCAAGTACGGCGACTCGAAGGTCACGGCCGGCGCCGAGTTCAGCCGCGAGCTGTTCTACCAGGCGACCACCGTGCTGGCGTCGGTCTCGCGCGACCTGAACAACGCGAACACCACCGTGGCCGGCGGCTTTGCGTTCTCGCTCAACCAGCCGCAATTGCACCCGGGGCCAACGGTTGAATCGCAACAGTCGTACGACGCCTACGGGTCGGTGACGCAGTCGTGGACGAAGCGCACCGTCACCCAGGTGGGCTACGAGATCAACCAGGTGAACGGCTACCAGACGAACCCGTTCCTGCGCACGACACTGAACGGCGTGATGACGGTCGGCAACTCGCCCGACGCGCGCACGCGCCACGCGCTGTCGGCGCGCCTGCGGCAGGCGCTCCCGGCCGAGACGTTCTTCGAGGCCGACTACCGTCGCTACCACGACACCTGGTCGGTCGATTCGAACGCCTTCTCCCTCGGCCTGTCACATCACTTCGGCCCGCGCATCGTCGGCGGCGGATCGTGGCGGCACTACGCGCAGACCGGCGCCTACTTCTACCAGCCGGAGTACACGGGGTCACCCACCTACTTCACCGGCGACTTCCGCCTCTTCCCGTTCGATTCGAACAGCGTCACCGGCCGCTTCGAGATCACCCCGAAGGCCGGTCTGCTGATGATGCCCGCCGGCAGCACGCTGGCGCTGCAATACGAGCGCTACCGCGCCACCACCGGTTTCGAGGCGGGCATCTTCACGGGCGGCGTGCGGATCCCGCTGAAGTGACGACACCGCGGACGCGGCGCGCCGCACGAGCCGCGAGCCTCGCCGCGTGCCTGCTGGCGCTGCTGCCGATGCCGGCGGCAGCGCAGGCGGACAACCGCACGCGCCTGTTCAAGTACCTGATGGGGACGTCGATGCGCGTCGAGGTCTTCGGCGGCGACACCGCCGTGCGGCAGCAGGCGGCGGACGAAGCGTTCGCGGCGATCGCCGAGGTCGATCGCCTCATGAGCAGTTACCGGCCCGACAGCGAGATCCGCAGGGCCAACATCGCCGCGGGCGCCGGGCCGGTGTCGCTGAGCGCACCGCTCTTCGCCGTGGTCGCTGCCGGGCAACGGCTGGCAGCCGCCTCGGGCGGCGCCTTCAGCCTCACGCCCGCCTGGCGCGACAACGTTCTGCTGATGCTCGACGTGCCGACACGCAGCCTCCGCCTCACGGCGCCGGTCACGGTGTCCGTAGACGGCCTCGCAAAAGGGTTCGCGGCGGAACTGGCGGCCGGCAGCCTCTCCAGGCGCGGCCTGTCGGGCACCATCGACACCAGCGGCACGCAGTTCATGGTGGGCGCGCCGCCTGGGCGCACCACGTGGACGATCGGCATCGCCCAGCCGCTGCAGCGCGGCCGCGTGCTCGGCGCTATCGACGTGGCTGGAGGCGCCGTGGCCACCGTGTCTGCCGCAGCCGCGCCGCGCGATCCTCGCACGGGCCAGGTCGCAACACTGTCGCTCAGTGCCACCGTCGTGTCGCCGGACGGGGCCGTGGCCGACGCGCTGTCGAAGGCGGTGTTTGTGCTCGGCCCGGCCGACGGGCTCGCCCTGCTCGCCACCTACCCTGACACCTGGGGCGTCGTCGCCTACCGGGGGCCGAACGGCTCGATCAGCATCGCCGTCTCCCCAGGCCACACCGCCGCCTTTCATCCCCGCCCCCGCGAATAGCCCGTTCGATGTAAGCGGGCGACGCCCAGCCATCCTGCCGATCCACCAAACTGAATTCAGGGAGTCGGCCTCGCCGCCATACCGCATATTTCGGTTGCGCGGCCGCGCAGCTGTCCGATACTCGTCTCCTTTTTACTCGTCGCATCCGCTCTCCTCGTCAGGTTCGTGCTCGTCCTTCGGTCGTCCGGGTTCCATCGGCATCGACACGGCAACGTCTCATCGAAAGGATTGCGGAATGTTCACAGCGTTTTCACGTCTCCTCAGGCCAGCGCTTCCCGCGGCACTGCTTCTACTTCTCGTGCCTGCGGCGGCGCACGCGCAAAGCACCTTCACCGGCACGGTGAAGGACACCTCTGGCGCCGTGCTCCCCGGAGTCACCGTCGAGGCCGCCAGCCCCGTCCTCATCGAGAAGACGCGCTCGGTTATCACCAATGAAGGCGGCGGCTTCCGCCTGGTCGATCTGCGCCCTGGCACCTACACGATCACCTTCTCGCTCGAAGGGTTCTCGTCGGTGAAGCGCGACGCGGTCGAACTGCCCGCCAACTTCACCATGACGATCAACACCGAGTTGAAGGTCGGGTCGCTCGAGGAGACGCTGACCGTGACCGGTGCGGCGCCGACGGTCGACGTGCAGAGCACGTCGAAGTCGCAGGTGCTGAACCGCGAAGCGCTCGACGCCATTCCGACCGGACGCACCATCCAGGGCATGGGGCAGCTGATCACCGGCGTGTCGCTGAACATTCCGGACGTCGGCGGCTCGCGCGCCATGCAGCAGACCTACATGTCGGCGCACGGCCTCGGCGCATCGCAGACCACCGTGCTGGTGGACGGCCTGCTGGTGAACGGGCTGGACGGCGACGGCGCGGTGCAGAACTACTTCAACAGCTCGATGTCGCAGGAGATGGTCTACACCACCTCCGGCGCCGGCGCTGATGTCTCGGGCGGCGGCGTCCGGCTGAACATGATTCCGCGGGACGGCGGCAACATCTTCAGCGGCAGCCTGTTCTCCGGTTACCAGAACCAGAGCTTCCAGTCGAGCAACCTGACCGAGGACCTGAAGAAGCGCGGGGTCAAGACCCCTGACGGCATCGAGAAGCTGTACAACATCGAAGGGTCGCTCGGCGGACCGATCAAGAAGGACAAGGTCTGGTTCTTCGGCTCTGTCCGTACTTTCCACCTGAACACGCTGCCGGCCGACGCCCTCGTGGGCCTTCCCGGCACCGTGCTTCCGAACCGGGCACCGACGCCAGGCACCGAACGCGGCGTCGATCAGCAGAGCATCAACAGCTTCCAGGCACGCATGGTCTGGCAGCTGAGCCAGAAGACCAAGCTCTCGGCCTACAACGATCGCCTGCTGAAGGACCGCGGCGCCGACATGACGGCAGGCGTCGATCCAGCGACAGGCTCCGCCGTCTGGACCTCCCCGATCTACACCACCGGGTCGCTGAAGGTAGCCTCGACCATCTCGAGCCGCATTCTCGTGGAAGGCGGCTTCTCTTTGAACATCGAGCGCTACAACATCTTCATGCAGGACGGCGTGAAGAAAGAGCGCGGCACCCCCGAGTGGTATACGCAAATCTACAAGACCGACGCGTCCCTCGGCACGCAGTGGGGCGCGGTCAGCCAGACCTACGGCCGCTACCCCGACCGCTACACCTTCGGCGGCTCGGTCTCCTACGTGACCGGCTCGCACAACATCAAGGTCGGCATCCAGGACACGTTCGGCTCCTACCGCCGCACCGACGACTCGAACGGTGACATCCGCGCCACGTTCCTCAACGGCGTGGCGACCACGGCGCAGATCCTCAACTCGCGCGTCGAACGCTACGACCAGCTGCACGCGGACATCGGAGTCTTCGGACAGGACTCGTGGACGTTCAACCGCCTGACGGTGAACTACGGCGCGCGCTTCGAGCACTTCGCGCACGGGATCCCGAAGGAAACGTCTCCTGCCGGTCGGTTCACCGCCGCCCGCACGTTCGGCCCAATTGACATGCCGACCTGGAACAGCATCGCGCCGCGTGCGGGGCTCGTGTACGACGTCTTCGGCAACCAGAAGACGGCGATCAAGGCGAGCTTCGGCAAGTACATGCAGGCCGGCTCGACCGGATTCTCCGAGAGCTACAACCCGCTGCAGCTCACCGCGGCCTCCGTCGCCTGGAGCGACGCCAATCTCGACGGCGTGCCGCAGGGTGAACTCGGCTGCGTGTATCAGACCGCGGGATGCGAGATCAACCTCGCACAGCTGCCCACCGGGTTCGGCGTCGCGAGCCTCGCGAACTTCGACCCGGACATCAAGCGGATGTACAACGTCGAAAAGGCCGTGAGTGTGCAACACGAGCTCATGAAGGGCGTCTCGGTCACCGGCGGCTACTACCGCCGCGACTACCACAACCTGCGCCGCCGCGACAACACGCTGCAGACCTTCGCGGACTACACCGCGTTCACGCTCTACAGCCCAATCGACGGAGCGCCCATCACGTACAACAACGTGAGCCTCGCCAAGCGCTCGGCCATCAACTACGTGGACATGACGGCGGGAAGCGACCGTAAGATGTCGTTCAACGGAATCGAGTACAACTTCAACGCCCGACTGCCACGCGGCGCGAACCTGTTCGGCGGCGGCATGAGCGAACGGGTCATCGCACAGGTCTGCGACGAAAAGGCCAACCCGAACCTGCTCCTCTATTGCGACCAGACGCAGATCGGCATTCCGTTCCGGACGCAGTTCAAGATCGCCGGCTCGGTGCCGGTCGTCTGGGGCATCCAGGCCGGCGTCTCGTTCCAGAGCCTGCCCGGCTACCGGTATGGCACCGGTGCGCTCAGCCAGGACGCCGGCATCGTCGCCGGTCCGACCGGTCAGCCATCGGCCGCACTGCTGAACACGCCGAACGGCGCTGGCAGCGTGTGGCTGATCACCCCGACCACTGCCTATAACGCCGCGAGCCCGTGCGTGGCGCAGGGCAAGTGCACCGCCGGCCAACTGGTCGACCCGGGCATGACCGTCGCGTCGCTCTCGGTGCCGCTCGTCGCCCCGAACACCGAGTTCGGCGACCGCATCAACCAGCTCGACTTCAACGTCACGAAGACGATCAAGATTGGCCGCGCCAGCATCCAGCCGAAGTTCGACCTCTTTAATGCTCTGAACGTGTCGCCGGTCTACGCCGTCCGCGGCCTGAACTTCGGCACCACGTCCTACATGCAGCCGTCATCGATTCTCGTCGGCCGCGTGTTCCAGCTCGGCGCGATCCTCAAGTTCTAACGCTGCGCGTTAGAACTTGAGTCGTTGGTCATTAGTCGTTGGTCATTAGTCGTTAGTCGTTAGTCGTTAGTCGTTAGTCGTTAGTCGTTAGTCGTTGCTGGCCGCTGTCCCGTTCGTGGGGCGGCGGCCAGCCCCCAAACCTCCCCCCTCCAACCTCCACTCTCCAATCCGTCGTACCATTCCGCATGGACGCGATCGACCTCAGTCGCTGGGGTGTGGACGACCGGTGCCTCGACGAGCGCTTCGTGCGCGCGTCCGGGCCTGGTGGGCAGAATGTGAACAAGGTGTCGACGGCCGTCGAACTGCGCTTCGATCTCGACGCCTCGACGATGCCGGCAGACATGAAGGCGCGACTCATGACGCTGGCCGGCAGCCGCATGGTGGCCGGCCACGTGCTGCTCATCGACAGCCGCGAGCACCGCACGCAGGCGCAGAACCGCGAGGCGGCGCGTGCACGGCTCGCCTCGTTCCTCGAAGCCGCCGCGAAACGCCCGAAGCGGCGCCGGGCGACGCGGCCGAGCAAGGCGTCGAAAGAGCGCCGGATCGACACGAAGAAGAAACGCTCGACCGTGAAGGCGACGCGTGGACGCAGCGGCGGCGACGACTAATCGCCTGGAGCGGTTTCGAGATCGGTGTAGTGTCCGCCTTGAGGCGGACCCGAGAACGTCCGGCTAAAGCCGGACACTACAACGTCCGGCTCAAGCCGGACACTACGTACGACACCGACACCGACACGGCTCTAGCGCGGATTCGCCGGACGCGTCAGCGGGTCGCGCAGGATCTGCTGCACGCGCTCGATGCTGGCGCGATGCGCCTCGAGGAACCGCAGGTTCTCCTTCTCGACGTCGCTCACCGGCGGGTGCGCATTCGGTCCGATCACCACCTCGATCGTCGCCTTCACCTGCAGGTACCGCGCGTCGACCCCCTGCAGCGTCGCCAGCTCGACATCCTTCTGCCGGAGCGCTCGCGCCTGCGCCAGCAGCGCCTGGTTCGACGCTGACGGCGTCGCCGTGCCGGCGTCCACCTTCTTCGCCAGTGCCAGCGCTTCGCGGTCGCCCGGGCTCAGGTTCGCCAGCATCGCCGACGCGCCGCTCATGATCGCGGCGTACATCGCGTAGTCGGCCGCACTCACCGGCGTCGTCTCGAGGTTCGTGCGTGCGTCGCCGCGCCGCACATCTCCTGGGCTGCCAAGCGCCATCACCGGGGGCCGCTCATCGGCAGGCGACGCCGCGGCCGGCACGGGCGACGCAGCCGGTTCCACCGGCGCCGTCGACTCGGCGGGCGGAGCACCGCAGCCGGCCGTAAGCAGTGCACTGAGCAGCAGGAGTGTCGTGGGTCGCAGCACGACCGCATTCTGCCACGAGCCCGGCGGAAAAGGCGGGAGGGTAGGAGGGACGGGTGGGGAAACGAAAAAGGGCGGCCTCTCCGAAGAGAAGCCGCCCTCAGTCGTTCTTACCTGCCCTACCTGCCTGACCGGCCTGACCCGCCCAACGGGCGAGCCAGTGGTGTCAGGCGAGCGAGCCTAGAAGCGAACGTTCGCGCCGACCTGAACCGTGCGCGGGTTCAGGATGACCGACGGGACGTTGTAGGCCGCCGTGCCGAAGTTCAGACCGAGCACGTTCGTCACCGGCGCGATGTTCAGCAGGTTGAACATGTCGATCTTCGGCTGGATGTTGAACCGGCCGATCTTGATGTTTTTCGTCAAGTTGACGTCGAGCTGGTTGATGCGGTCACCGAACTCGGTCTGCGGCGCGATCAGCGGCACGCTGAGCGACGACTGGGTCATGCCCGCGTCGACCAACTGGCCGGCCGTGCACTTGCCCTGCGCCACACACGGGCTGCTCGCCGTGTACGCGGTGGTCTTGGTGATCTGCCACACCGAGCCGACGCCCGCCGGCGGGTTATTGGTCGTGATGCCCGACGGACCCGACACGCCGGTCAGCGCGTACTGCGCCGTCGTGCCCTGGACGTAACCCGGCAGGCTCTGGAACGCCACGCCGAAGTTGATGCCGTACTTCATCGGGACCGAACCGGCCACCTTGAACTGGGTGCGGAACGGCACGCCCGTCTGCGACTGGTCGCAGTACAGAAGCAGGTTCGGGTTCCAGCCGTCATCGCAGGCGTTCGTGAGGATCCGCTCCGACATGCCGCCGCCGAAGAGGTTCACCTTGCCGATGCGCGCGTTGAAGTTGTACTCGAAGCCGTTGTACTTCATCGTCCGGTCGGGGGCGTTCTGGTCCACGAGGTTCGTGGCAATCTGCGACACCTTCGCCGAGCTGATGTTGTTGTAGGTGATCGGCGTGCCGTCGATCGGGCTGTAGAGCGTGAACGGCGTGAAGTCGCTCAGCGCCACGCCCGTGTTGAAGCGGCGACGCAGGTTGAAGTACTCGCTGCGATACCAGCCAGCCGTCACCGAGACACCGTTCAGTACCTGGTGCTGGATGCTGACGGT
>Ga0114970_10000127_pt1 | contig 49759 bp, 36 predicted proteins | sample M_140205_XF_Meta_FD_87030 | JGI IMG/M metagenome (GOLD analysis project Ga0114970, IMG submission 87030) | Freshwater microbial communities from Lake Montjoie, Canada to study carbon cycling - M_140205_XF_MetaG | ecosystem: Environmental > Aquatic > Freshwater > Lake | place: Lake Montjoie... | reverse complement strand
CCCTCCTGCCCCTCTAGCTCGTGCCCGCTGGTTGCCGTTGTCTGCCGTTGCCCCGCTGGTGCCCGCTGGTTGCCCGCTGGTTGCCCGCTGCTTGCCCGCTGGTTGCCCCCTGGTGCCGTTGCCCGCTGGTTCCCGTTGCCCCCTGGTGCCGTTGCCCGCTGGTTCCCGTTGCCCGCTGGTGCCGTTGCCCGCTGGTGCCGTTGCCCGCTGGTGCCGTTGCCCGCTGGTTGCCCCCTCCTGCCCCTCTAGCTCGTGCCCGCTGGTTGCCCCCTCCTGCCCCTCTAGCTCGTGCCCGCTGGTTGCCGTTGTCTGCCGTTGCCCGCTGGTGCCGTTGTCTGCCGTTGCCCGCTGGTTGCCGTTGTCAGCTGGTTGCCAGCTGGTGCCAGCTGGTTGCACTACTGATACGGCTTTATCTTTTGCATCATTTTCAGCAGTTTCTGTAGTCAAAGCAGAAGTCTTGGCTGCTTCTTCTGCTGCTGTTGGTTGTAAATAATCAGAGACTATAATTGCTTGAGTTAAATCATCTAAGGTAATATTATCATCATCTTTTAAATTATTAATTATATCAGTTACTTCAAAGTCAGTGATATGATAATCTTTCAATTCATTCTCTAATAATATTGTAGTTATTATTTCATTACTAACTATTAATTTATCAAAAATTTTTTTTGCCAATGTTTTTAATAATTCTGTTTGTTCATGATTGCGTGGTTTAGCTATTGGTTTAGCTATTGATATAGAACTAAAGGGGGCTCTATCTGCTAAATTATAAAAGTTTTCAAATAATTTATAAATTTGTATAAACAAAATGCGTTTGCATAATTCTTTGCTAGTATAACTATCAAGCCTTATAAAATCAGATTTATTCTGAATATATTCTAAAACTATTATAAGATTACTGATATTATATAAAATACTATCTTTATCATCTTTATTATCTATAGTTTTTTTTATATAACCTAGTATTTCCAGTTTTTTCTTTTGTTCGTTAGATGCTGGGCGAAGAAATCGTGATAAATCTGTTTTATTCATTTTCTCAGTTATTAAATTAAAATAATTGTTAGCATAATCATTGGCATTAACAAAACTCACTTTATTTGTCTCTATAAATGTTTTACAATATTCTTTTAACCCCCCCCCACCCCTCATTTTTCTACCACGTTTAACAACATCCTTCTTAACACCAACCTTCTTAACAACACTCTTCTCCTTAACAACACCTACATCCTTTGCCTTCGCAACTCCTCTTGGCATATTACAATAATTCTAATATATATTAATATTATTATTATCAAAATTTGGTAGCTATTATACTAGTGAGTATCCATATGAATAGTGTGAATACGGATAATAGTTTGGACAGCTTGGTTCGCTCTTCTAATGTTAGCATCACAATGGGAGCAGTATCCCCAGTATCCTTAGTATCCTCATTGATATTAATGTTATTTTTATTTTTAATGTTGAGTATGATAGGGATTATTATGATAACTATAAGCAATAGCGAGTGAATTAATAAACGGGATATGCCATTCGTTCCCATATAAAAATAGTAGAAGAGTGAGCGAATATAATTAATAAAACCGCTAGTATCTATATATTTCGTGGTATATTTGTCATCTATATTGATAAAAAGCACAACAAACCAAAACAATACGAGGTATATGCATCCATAATATATGAAGCCGTCATAGAATGTCGTTATCAGGTTTATGTCAATACCACGCTGTATCATAGAAATTGCTACATATCTGATAAAGAAGGTCGCGATGATAAATACCAGCCTGTCTTCGAACTTTATCTCTAGCGCTTCTACAGGGTTCTTAGGGTCATTCTCAAACCCCCTTATTTTTGCGATGATGTCCTTGTAGTCTTCAGGTGTAGCAGCATCATCGCTAATCCTTTTATTATTAAATATATCGATATACGAGGCTAACTGCACAATCTTATTATTCGAAGATTGGTCATTATATAGATTATCGCTATTCTCACTTTTTAATTCTAATAATTCATTTAATTTTGCATCATCAATACCATCCTTGTATTTTTGCGTGTATAGATATTTTTGCTTTAATTCTTCTTCGTTATATGGGAGCGTTTTAGATTTAGTTTCAGGTTTGATTTTTCCTTCTTCTGGTGCTGGTGCTGATGTATTAATAAGTCCTGTTAATGCTGTTAATACTTCTAAACCATCTTTTATTACTTGTGCTGGTATTGCATCTGCATCTGCTGGTGCTGTTGCTGGTGCTGTTGCTGGTGCTGGTGCTGGTGCTGGTGCTGTTGCTGTTGCTGCTTCTTCTGACGAAGCCCATGCTGATGCTGCTGCTGTTGCTGCTGCTGCTGTGCTGCTGCTGTGCTGCTGCTGCTGTTGCGTTGCTGCTTCTTCTACTGGTGGTGCTTGTTGTGCTGCTGATGCTGGTAATGGTGCTGGTGCTGCTTCTTCTGCTGGTGCTGGTGCTGGTGCTGGTGCTGTTGCTGTTGCTGCTTCTTCTGCTGCTGTATTTGCTGCTGATGTTGCTGTTTCTGCTGCTGATGCTGGTGGTGGTGCTGGTGATGCTGCTGCTGCTTGTTCTGCTGCTGGTTTATCTGCTGCTGCTGGTGGTGCTGATTTTGCTGCTACTGCTGCTGCTTTATCTGCTGCTGCTGATGCTGGTGGTGGTGCTGTTTCTGTTGCTTCTGCTTCTTCTGCTGCTGTTGCTGCTAATTTTGCTGGATCTGGTGTTGCTCTTACTGCTAATTTTACTTCTTTTGCTGCTGGTGTTGTTGCAATGCTCATATCACGAACTACCTCTATAACAGGAAAATAATTTACGTTTAAATATTCAATCAATATATCATAAGCGGTTATCATATAATCACTATATTTATCTGTAGTATTGGTTTCTTTACTTATTACATTCTCAATTGTGACATTATATTCTTTAAATAATTCTGGTCTTGAAGGTGATGAAGATAGTGATGAACCTTTTTGAAACGTTTCTATTTTATCAACAACCTTTCTTTCTAAATCATAAATCAATTTATTTAATTCAATATATTCAGTATCATATTTATCAATAAGGAACGTATCTATATTAGGTTTTATGTTAATAGCAAAAAACTTAATCACCTCTTTTAAATCTTCTATATTCTTCTCATTAATATCATAATAATCATCTAATATTGTGAGCAAAATAATATATGGGGTTAATTTTATTAAATAAAGGAAACCTCTCTTTTGAATTCTATCATTTTGACTAACTTTTTGAAAATGTTTTTGAAAAAATTCAACTAAATTGAATAATTTAAAAGAAGAATGTTGTGATAGTTTATTGTATTGCAATTTTCCTTCAATTAACCCATCTAGTTCATTTTTCTTTTTTTTCGTTTTTTTTGAGTAAGTCGACGAACCGCTATTTGAACTTGCAGATTGCTCATTTCGTAATTTTGTTATTTTTTTATATATATTTTTGAATTTTTCTTTAAATTCGTATATATCATCATTATATAGATGTATAATATAACAAAACTTTTTTATGTATTCGATAAATTCATCATCTTTTTCTGGTTGCATTCCATCTACTATCGATGCGAATACTTCAAGAATAATTTTTAAAATTTTTATATTTTCTGTATCATTAGTAATATTTTTGGCAGCATTTTTCTTTGTTTTTGCTTTACCGCTACCTCTACCGCTACTCATATATTATCTTAATATTACTAAAGTAATAAAATAAATAAAAATAATTCAATATTAAAGGAATATAGTAGCTATTATAGGAACATAAATAAGAAAGATGCCAAACATAACTTTAAAAGATAATTTAATTGCATCCCACCAATAAACCTTTATGTATTCCATACACAATGGTAGTCCACCCATAAGTATTATTAATATTGCAACAAGAATTAAACAATAAAAAACAAACACCACTATGTTATAGGCTTGTATGCTTCTTTTAATTTCTATTAATTTATCTTTTAACCTATTCTTATCATTATCATCTTTATTTTTTATTAACCCATATATATAATATTTTATATAGTTATTATCATTAGGGTTATCATCAGTGATTATATCACTTATTATTAAATCAAAATATTTGCTTATATGGTTTATATATTTGAACTTATTTTTGGGTTGCTTGTAATCAGTATATATATCAAATATTTTCTTTAATACACTAGATTTTACATAATCTTTTTTGTATAATATTTGCTTAATCTGTTCTTCATTAATATCTTTTATAGTAGTTTGAGATAATTTTATTAATAACTTAGTAGTCGCGACATCATTAGTAAAATTTTCATCCTTGTCTAACATATTTATTACAATACTTTTCAATTCTTTGAAAAAAATTTGTTTCTTATATTTTCTATCATCTTTAGAAGACCCCCCTATAACACTATATAAATGTTCATAATCAAACCCAATATTACTTTTTTCTAATTCTTTATTTACATCATCAAAATTATTATTATTAGATTTTATCGAAGTATAAGCTATAAATATAATAAGAATTAAGAAGTATGGTAATGTTTCAACACGAAGGATAATTTTATAATCTCTCTTTATTACTAATGCTATTAATCCAAAAAACACAATAAAACAAATAAATATAATAGCCAAAGGCTTCTTTATATCAAATGCCAATAGATAATCTTCGACCGCCATAAAATTATCTCTCTTTAAATATTCAAATATCGGCTCTTCTATAAGAGGAGTTTCATCATTATCATCCTTGTCCGCTATATTTACTTTATTATAATTAACACCCGCATTTATTAGCAATATTGTAGCGAACCCGAAGAATATATATGAAATGAATAATAATATATTACTAGAGATATCATATAGATTATCCTGCCACTCTCCTCCTCGCATCATTTTATTTCCTCTTTTAAGCAATACCATCAAATGCCCTAATTTATACTTAATAAATATATATAAAATATATACACATATAAATATATATATGAAATATGATTGAATATAGCATTGAAGAATTAAAGTATTATTATAATAATTATCAAGAAGACACCTATCAAAATGATAAGGAATATATAGATAGTAATAGGCACGGCATCGAATACCTCGAGGATACCTTGACTGACCTAATAGACAATGATTACACAGGAAACAACATATACCACATATTCCCTATATTTGTATGCGCGGTAGCAACTAGTTTCTTCGCGAGCGCTTATATAGCCTTTGGATAATAACAAACAAACACATCAAATAAATCAAATATTATTATTTAAGTTTTAAAAACATATAATTTTTATATAAGGATGGCAAATAGTATTACCCCCGCTGGAACATCAAGGAGTATCTTTGGTATTTCAACAACCGACATTGTCACTGGTGGGAGCGTTACTGCATCGGCATTTTTAGGCATCGGGAAAAACATAACGAATATTAATGCGGATAATATAGTCGTAGGAAATATCGGGGTATCGCTAGGAGGCACTGGAAATAGCAACTTTATTGCCAACGGCATAGTATTTAACACGAATGACAATAGGCTGTCGAGCGACCGCAATTTACTATGGACGGCGGATACCAAAATACTCAAAATAAATAATAGGGATTTTCTAAGTGATACCAGCAATTACGTTAAAAGCACCTCGAATAATTTACAACTTCTAATAAACAATAGCACGAATACAATATCTGAAGGTATCGCCTCAAATATAACCATAACTACCACGAATACCAGCAATTACGTGTTATCTACAAGCAATATATTAATAAAATACATTAAGACCGAGCAAGCCAACAACATATTATATCCAGCGACCACAAGAGCGCTCGGTAGTGTGCAGATAGGCGACGGGCTCTACGTTAATAAGAAAGGGGTCGTTAGCATAACGCCAGAGATTATTAGCATTTTGACCCCAATTGTTAAGAATACGACGACGCTATCTTTTACGCCCATTACAGGTTCCAGTTATAAGATTTGCAAGTTCTTGTATAATCCTGATATTGGGACGACCTTTGACAGGGACAATCAGACTACCCAGATTTTGCCATCGTGGTATAAATTTACAAGCAATCATCTTTTATCCGCTAGCTTACTTGATGCGAATAATTCTAATTATACTATGCGCACCATAGAAAATAAAGGATATCTTGGTAATGCCGATGATGCCTTTACGGCTTTAGAGTTATATGGAGACACAAACATAAAACCGACAACTGAATTACTTGACATAGAATATACGCCTCTACAATCAACATATCTCGAGTTCAACTGCGTATCCGAACAGGCATCCTATGGTAAATTTGAACGCAACTTCGATATCAATGATGTTTTCAAAGCGCAATCACAAGCGAAGATAACAATAAGTTTCTGGTTAAAGGTTAATTCATCTAGCAATGATATAATAATTATAGAATTCACTAATAACGACCCTAAAAATCTTCGTAAATTAAGCATTACTTACATTGATATTAGTAATTCGCTACAATTTTTCGTAGATAAAGAGCGGAACCCCATATTCACAATAGATAATATAAAGAAGCGAAACTGGTATCATATACTATGGTCTATTGAGCAACGCACAAATGATTTCAGAATACAAGGATATATTAACAATGAACTAAAAATTACAGCGACCATTATCAACGAATATTTGAAAGTTCTCGGGTTTTTCAGATATACTAAAAACACCATATCATCTGATACGAATACGTCAAATTACAATTTTTGCATTTCAGATTTAAAGATGTATAACAAACTGCTTACGGATGACGAAAAGACCGAGCTCTATAATGCTAACCGCTATACCCAATATTACGTGGATTTCAAAGATACCATTACATCGACTATATGCGATATTATAGCATATGGCGGGGGTGGCGGAGGCGGCTCTAATTATGGTGGCGGAGCAGGTAAGTTAATATATGTGAATGATGCCTACATAGCGGCTGGTGTTAAAACCTTGAAAATTGGCAGAGGAGGCGGAGGGTATTACTCTAATATCGATTTCAGACAAGAGGCGCTTTTAGGGAACGACACAACTTTCGAATATTTGAAAGCAGATGGTGGAGGGTCGAGCAGTAATTATACAATTAACTACATATCTTCCAATATATCCATTAGTGGTATTCTAAGAACAAAAATAGAAACGTCGAACTTAACCTCGAATATGTTAGGCGGTAGCGGGTCAGGCAACAAGGGAGGCATAACGCCTTTTGTAATAACTAGCGATTTAAAGAATTTTGTAGGTAATACCTGCAATATTTATTACTACGGCAATAAAGGCGGGACGTATGGCGGTGGCGGAGCAGCCTCTGAGGGTTTCGGGTTAAATGGAGGCACTGGGGTATCCGAGTTGATTATAGAGAATGGCAATGTAGATACTGAGACATATTTTAATTTCAAGAGCCCCGTAAATTTAAAAAGCGCCTTTAATCTAACCGACAGCAGCGTCGGCGAATTATATGATAGTAGTAATGTCTATATTGCAAGCGGCGGCGCAGGAATGAGCACATCCAACGTGTATGGTATTACACCGCTAGGTTATAATTCGCGTAATAGCGGGGCTGGTGGTAATTACGGGGAAAGCGGAAAGAACGGCGCAATCCTTATAAGGGTTCTATCGGTAATCGATAAAAACGTATTGCCGAAATTCTCGATAGATACCTCGAATTACGTATCGGCTTCAAGTAATAATATTATAGAATATATTAATACCATATCGAGCGTTAGCGGCGCATTACTATGGTCTAGAAGTGCAGACAATATATATTATAATTTAGGGAATGTCGGGATAGGCGCAAACCCTCTACAATTTAAATTAGAAGTTGCGGCGGGCACTGGGATGACTACGGATGAAACAATAGACTATGGAATAATGACTTCGAACAATTCGAACATTTTAATAAGTAGCAATGTAAATAATAATATATGCGCAAAGTTTAATTCAAGTATCTGGACATCTGGCAATGTAATCGCTAGTAGTGATGAGCGAATTAAAACGAATATAAGCGACCTCTTAGATGATAGTGCGCTGCAGATGATATTGAATATACAACCGAAAACATATAATTACATCGATTGGCGTGGTAGAGGTGCGAACAACAAGAGCGACCTAGTATATGGGTTCTTAGCGCAGCAAATTAAGGGGGTTATACCTGATGCAGTTAAACTACAAACCGAGTTCATACCAAACATATTCGCGGTAGCCGACTATGACCCGCTTACAAACATAATAACATTTCAAGGTGCCGACATAGGCGCGTATAACAATATCAATATATACAAAAAGGTTAAATGTTATGATATGCGTAATAATACAATAATTGTCGAGGTGATTGAAATAATAAATAGCAAATCTTTTAAAATCAAGGATATAACCTATGCGAATGATAAGATATTTGTGTATGGCACTGAAGTCAATGATTTCCACGCATTAAACAAGGAATATATTAATACGCTTAATGTATGCGCGGTTCAAGAATTGCATCGTAAGATAGTATCACAACAGGATGAAATAAGGGATTTGCAAGAAAAAGTGAATATCCTTATTGATTACATTGATTTCAGTAAGATGGCAACATTGCAAGATGATATTAATGAACTTAAGTCGCGCGTTGATTTAATAATTACTTATATGGATATGAGTAGGTAGTAAAAGATAATATATACTTAGTATAAAAAGAACTTAGTAAATGGAATATGCCAATAATACAATAGATGCGCAAACAATAGCAGCCTATGCCGCAACAAAAACCGAGAATGCCCTGCCTGATAATTACGTAGATGAAATGTCCCAAAATTGCACTGCTATTACTGCTTCGCCAATAGATTTATTATATTCCCCTATTGTTAGAGGTGGTCGTAAAATGAGTAGTTCTTGCGGGTGTAGCAGTATGACTGGCGGTAGCGGCGGTAGCGGCGGTAGCGGCAGCGAAAGCAACACAGGAATAATAGGAGGATGCTTTAATTGTAAGAAAGGCATCAAAAATATTATTTATATATATAGCACTATTCACATTATAATACCACAATTATATAGAAAATACAAGGCAAACCGCCCATCATCATCGTTGTCTTCGCTAAAAATAGCAAAGATATCTAAAGCCGCAACTGCAGCGAAAGCCGCTACTGCAGCGAAAGCCGCTAAAGCTAAACCAACAAGACCTGCTAAAGCAGCGAAAGCAGCGAAAGCAGCGAAAGCGGTTAAGAAACCATAATAAGATACTCGAAAATCAAGGCAAGTAATGCTCTTTGTTTTTTTCATAAGGTATATATTTATCGCTATTTATATACACCTTCTCTTTGCCTATCTTAGCATAGTTCGTAATAACCACAAGCATCTCTTTGGTTTTGCTACGGAACTCATCTAGCGATTTATCTATTTCACTTTGAGGGTCAAAGCCATATATATGCTTGAATTTGTTGGGTATCACAAATATCAATGAATAAAATATCTCGATAATATTATTTCTTATATCTGTGAATATCGGCAAATATGTATTAATATCATACCTGTCCGCTAACATATACATATAGATTTTCATTAATTTATCCATATTAATAATCATATTAGAATACCTCGTTTTATCAAATCTTTTAATAAACCTGATATTGAATAATATATTCATAAACTCGCTATTTTTTACTAGAAACTTCGCTTTTTTGTTGTTCTTATTGATGTAAAAGTTATCCGTATCTAACTCGACGATATCTTTGACTTCGTCGCGTATCTTGTCTTCCTTCATAGTTATGTCGCCCTTGCTTTTAATGTCGTTCTCTTTGATATAGTTATTTATGTAGAAAAAAGCGATTATGATTATTATTATTGTTAATAATATAGCCGACTTGTTCTTGCTAAGTATATAGTATATAATCGCCAGTATAATAATAATATAGGAATATTTATTCAAAATCTCATTATATATCATATTTACATATCTATATTATATTATTTTATATTATAATATTTCATATCATTTCATTTCATATCATATCATTTCATATAAAGAGAGAAAAAAGAAGATGCTAAGGAAGGACTATACATATCCTTTACATAGATACGCCGTCGATAAAATAGATAATAAATGATAAAAATATCAATATAATTCCCACATAAATTGTTCTGTTATTCTTTGTAAATATATATAATAGTATGTATATGTAATTATTATTGTTAATATAATCTTTTTTACTATAGACATCGACGATATCGTTAATGATATCTATCATTGTCTGCAGCGTATTCTTATAAAGTTGCTTTATTGTTAGGTTATATACTGGTTTTATTTTAAGGGCATCTGGTATAGTATCAGGTAATGTTTCTAATAGGCTATTTATTTTCAATTCAATTTGCTTCTCGATATACTTCTCAATATTAGTTCCAGCACTTGCATCCTTGATAACTTCTTTGGTATTCGCGCTGGTATCGCTGGTTTCCTTGTCCATTTATTATAATATTATATAATTATTATTAGATAATGTCCATCATATCTATATTTGATATTAGATTACGTCGGCAGCAGTATCTTTTCAACCCGAGACTATCTAAGATTTTTCCAGTGTGTATTTTTTCAAAGTTTTTATAGGCGCTATCAACATCATTGGTTTCTTCTAGCTTATTCTTTTCTGTCTCATAATAATCTGAGATATCCGCCATTACTTTTCCACAGGTAAAGCATCTAATTGGTATAATCATCTTTTATATTCCTCTATATTTATTCTATATATTAGAATATATAATCATTTTTTATATATTTTACTGCGTAGTAAATTTATATAATATTATAATATTATATAATATTAAGAATAGTTAATAGTAATAATGTCATACGCACCCATATACAATAAACTTCGCGAACTCGAAGAAAGACTAGCAGTCGTAGAAGTGTCGCCTCCTAAGTCTGAAGTATCATCTTGGAATACCATAACGGATGCTTCGGTATCTGAGGTATCTGGATATGATAATTTAGGTGTGCTCTCTGAAATTGCTACTTTAAGAACCGAATTAGACCTTCTATCAAAGGAGTGCGCTTTAAATTCCTCAGCAGTTAGCCTATTATCTACTGATAATTCTACGAAGGATGCAGTTGATGTCGCTGCTCTCGCTACGAAGGAAGAACTAGGTGCCTTAGCAGCTAAGGGCGAAGCCTTTGCTCTTGCTACAAAGGATGAACTTGCTACCCTTGCTACTAAAGATGAACTCGCCGCTCTTGATACTAAGGGCGAAGCCTTTGCTCTCGCTACTAAAGATGAACTCGCCGCTCTCGCTACTAAAGATGAACTCGCCGCTCTCGCTACTAAAGATGAACTCGCCGCTCTCGCTACTAAGGGCGATGTAGCAGACCTTAATACCAAGTTTGATAATGTAATCAATGTGCTTGCTCAACTAAATGAGAAGATAAACGACGCACACGCAAAGATTGCTGCTATCGCTGTTTCAGAATAATTGGGGACTGGCTAAGAATATTTAGGCTTAGACAGCATACATTCTGCAAGCAAATCTTGGTCATACTTGTAAATATTTATGGTATTACTTAAAATCTCATTATTTTTCATAATTGTATATCCCTTGCATTTCTTTAAGTTTGATAAAGACATATACATATATTCCTTTGCTTTCTTGTAATCTTTGTAATTATAATAGATTACTCCCATAATATTTTGAACATCAACGGAAGGTATATTTAGAGAGTTTGCGTATATATTCTCAGCATTCTTGATATCCTCTTCCGTTAGTTCAGTCTTTTCCGATATCTTCTTTAGCGCAATATAATTATTATTCAAAAATAAATAATTATTAGGATTTACTGAAGACGGATATACTCCCAACTTAGACCCTTCAAGGAATGTAATCTTGTTATAGGACATTGCCGTATATTTGTTCTCTTTGATAAACTTCGATAGCGTCAATTTAATATTTAATTTAAAAGTATCAGTAATACTATACAACTTCTCACATAGCTCCCTGTTTCTGATAATATAACACGACTTAGAGATTATAATGTTATAGAGGTCGTCAATATTTATAAATTTCTCAGGATTATTAATGACATTCAAGCAGGTAAAAAGAATATCCCAGTCATTGTCGCTATTGCGATTACTAGCGCTGTCGCTAGGTCTGTCGCTAGCATTCAAATCGTCAATCAGTTCAATAATATTATTAATATAATCTTTCAAAATGATAACATCATCCTCGATAATTAAATGCAGCTCATTAGGGTCATTGGTTTTAAAGTTCTCCAAAATATATTTATAAATATACCTGTGCTTCTCAAAGTTTGATATCTGGCATACATTGAGGGGCATTATTAGTTCATTATATATGTTGCTGGCATCTGCGAACTTGTCATAATTCACGCGGGAATTAAATGTAGAAATGTATTTATTGACGTGCTCCTTGCTAGGCTCTGAAATAATGTTAAGCTTTACCTCGATGTTTTTTTGCACACAGATATCTTTAATTAGTGAAATGGCGCTATTAATTGTCGTGTGCCTATTTTCCAGTTCTTCGCTATATACAATGTATATATTTAGTCTAATCATATTTATAAATAAATATCTTGTATTTTTTATATATATATTATACTCAATCTAATATTCAAAAAAAGGCAGATGTCCGCATATCCAGTATTTAAGTAAATACAGATGGTCGCGTATCAAAATGATTTTTTGCGATATCTTTCGGCGTATAATATATGCAGTGGGGCTTTCAGATAACAAAGAAACCTGTCTAGACATTTTATACTTATTATATATATATCATACTTAATTATTTGCGCCTCTCTTTTAGGTCATTTTTCATAAAAATTACAATAGATAAATATACATAAAAACTTCTACACAGCTACGCTATCGCTGCTATCGCTGCTATCGCGGCTATCGCAATAATTTAAGCAAAGATGCCCCCATATGTCTTGCTAATTCTACTGGAACAGCATTACCAATCTGCTTATATTGCGAACTTAGACTTCCGATAAATTCATAACTATCTTCAAACGTTTGTATTCTTGCGTATTCTCGCATTGTTAAGGGTCTCTCTTCCAACGGATGGCATCTTTCAGTCTGTTTTTGCGATGGCGTGCATAGCAATGTTAAAGATGGTTTTTCCATAGACAACCTATATAATATTCCTCTTTTTCCTCCCCCAGAATTATAACTATTACCCAAATATTCCTTCTGTAATGTTTCAGGTAAATTTACCCAGCAACCTCCTTGTGGTATCATTCTAAATAATTTAATTTTTTCTTCATTATATTTTGCTCCACTCGAAAGAGGAACATCGAGCAAAACATCTCTTAATACAATCTTCTTTTCACTTTCCTTAGGAAATTCAAAAGACCGAGATATGCTTTTTATCACTCCCACAATAAACACTCTTTCTCTTTTTTGCGGAACATCATATTTAGATGCATCTAAACATTTATAGCTGATGTTATAGAGGTCGTTTTTATTTAATGTTCTTATTATTTTATCTATCGTTTTACCTTCGTCGTGTGTTAATAATCCCTTAACATTTTCTATCATAAATAACTTCGGTTTTATCAAATTTAAAATTTCAATAAATTTTATCATTAAATCACCTCGCGGGTCATCAAGCCCTTTTCTTAAACCTGCTTGAGAGAATGATTGGCAAGGAACGCCTCCAGTCAATAAATCAACCTTGTCAATAAACTGCGAATAATCTATTTTATCCATAGAAGCACATACGACATTTGCATCTTGATGGTTATGTTTTAATGTTTTGCAACAATCACTATTGTTGTCATTTAATAAAATAGGTGTAAATCCTGATTTAATTAATCCAGAGCTTAACCCACCACATCCAGCGCATACCTCGATAAATGTAGCGGGTGAATGCTGAGTAAACGACGTATGTGGTGAAAACGGATACTGCTGAGTAAACGGAGTAAGAATTGTAGCCGTATTTATTTCATCGCATTCAGGTATTTTTTGTTTTACATTTATAAGTTCTAGTAGTTGTTGTTTATTCTTTGAACTACACATCGTAATACCTAGTTCCTTACACTTTTCTAATAGGTCATTTTTACTCATCTTTGTAATATCCATCATTGCCTTGTTTGTATGTATTGTTATAGTTTAATCATTTTTTTATATAACCATATAAAATAATCTATATAAAATAATATATATTAAACATAATATTAGTATTATGATTAACGAAGATATTATCTATGAATACGAACATAATAATCGAATAGTTATTATTGGGGATATTCACGGGGATATTAGGAGGTTTAAGGATATATTAATAGACGCTAAGATAATCAACAAGAACATCGAATGGATTGCTGAGCCGAAGAATACCATCGTGGTTCAAATGGGCGACCAAGTGGATAGCATAAATAGAGATAGAACGCTTGGAGAATGGGAAGTCCTCCCAGATATAGAAATGATATATTTTACAAACCTGTTGCATAAGATAGCGTTATCGAAAGGCGGACGCGTAATATCTTTGATAGGGAACCACGAATTGATGAATACAATTGGCAATTATTCCTATGTATCTCCTAAAAGTTTAAATAATAATTATAAGAGACAAGAGCTATTCAAGCCAAGCGGAACATTATCTGCTATATTATCTCAGCGTCCTCTCGTGGTTAAGATAGGGCAATTATTATTCTGCCACGCAGGATTAACATTACGACATCTAGATATACTATCAAAATATAATAAGGACGTTTCTTATATCAATACAATTTGGAAGAACTTCATAAAAAACAATGCTATACTGGCTGAAGACAAAGAAATCTTCGAAGATATAATATTGGATGGCGATGGTATGCTATGGACGAGGGATTTAGACGGAAAAGAGGATTTAATAAAAATGCTCGAAAAACTCGGGTGTGTCTATATGTTCGTCGGGCATTCAGTAGTCGAGCAAGTAAAACTAATAAATGACCACGTATGGTATACGGATACTGGTATTTCGAGAGCATTCGGGAATACATCTTATCAATACATTGATATCTTCAATAATCAAATCAATATCAAAGATGTCTTAGGATAAAAAATGATATAAATGATATAAATGATATAATTGATATCAATAGTATTGTATATTAAAGATACACTACGCGATGGATACTTATGCATTTGACGCATTGATGGAAAGTAAGACGGCTGAAGTAATGAAGTTATACGAGGAGAAGACAAACGCAAGAGCAGCGGGCGCAGCAGGAGGAAAAAGTAAAAAAATGACTAGCGACCCCTCCGAACTCGATTTCAATAGTAAGAAGTTAATACGGCAAATAAATGCAGCACTTGACCATAAGCTTAAAGGTTCAAAGGCATATAAAAAAAAGTGCGCCGAAGAGTTGTCTAATTCGACATCGCAATAATGTTAAAAAATTCAATAAAATAAATAAACCATATAAATACAATACGCGTTATATTAAATATATGTCTACGACGGATATTAATAAAGACATTGACCTATGTCTATTAAAATATATTACGAATAATGGCGACGGCAGCCACTGCAGCGGCGATGACTTTAACGTTGACGAAGTAGCAACCTTAATATACAATGATAGCAAAGATAACAAAGAAAAAAGAACCTATAAATATGAGATAATTAAGGAACGCTTGGCGGATATTAACAAATACAGAGCAGAATTGAAAGAATTACTTAAATTACCATTAATGAAGCAGCGCTCCGAAGAATGGTTTGAAGCGAGGAAATCGAGGCTAACCGCTAGCGACCTCTATGATGCAGTGAAGGGCGGTAATGTTAGCATAAAACTCGCAAAGAAAAAAGCGAACATCATAATAGATAACATTAATTACAATGCTATTCCAGCGCTTAAATGGGGGACAATGTTCGAACCTATGGCTACACGATGCTATTCGCAAAAGATGAACAATATTGATATTCACGATTTTGGGTTAATATGCGATGCGGAGAATAAGCATTTTGGAGCATCCCCTGATGGCATCAATGAACTCGGGATAATGCTTGAGATTAAATGCCCGTATTCGCGAAAGATTGTTGATGGTGTTATACCCGATAAATATAGGATGCAAATTCAGGGACAACTAGCAGTTTGCAAACTGAAAGAATGCGATTATATTGAATGTATCTTCAAATCTATCGAGGACGAAGAGGAATATCTAGAAATCGACCACAATACCACGAAGCACGGGGTAATCGCCGAGTATTACAATTCAAAAGGCGAGTATGTCTATTATTATAGCGATGCTGATAGAACACCAAAAGAATGCGTCGAAGATATATGCGATTATAACAACAATTTCAAAGAAAATCTGAAGTTCAGCAAATATACATTTTGGAGTTTAGATGAGATGATTATTCAGCGCGTGGTATTCAATGCGATTGCTTGGGAAACGATAGTTCCTAAAATTGATGCATTTTGGGAAAAAGTAGAAGAGTATAAAATGCTTCCAATAGAGATTGGAATTAAAAAATATAAGTTTGTCGATGATGATGATGATGATGACGCGAATGCGGACGATGTTGCCAATACCAAAGCGAATACTACATCGTCATCAAGGAAATAAATAGCAATACCTACCAAATTCCTTACTATCCTTACTATCCTTAATATTCTTACTATCCTTAATATTCTTACTATCCTTAATATTTTTTTTACTTTATTCTATAATATTTTGGTAGCCGATAGATAACGGATTTACAAAATACATTAGACTGAAATCAGCAACTGCGTCATTCTCAGTGTGGTCTAGGCATTTAGCGGTATATCTTGGTAAATCCTTATTCGCATCTATAACATACGGAGGATTTGAACTACCTAAGCTTCGGGTATTTGTGTCAGTTCTTGAACTATACTCGGTCATATTTAAACAACCGCAATTTAGGTTTGATGCCTTATTGCATTTTATAAAGCACATAGAATTATGCGTATAATAGCCATTCATTGTAGTCTCTAAGAAGGTTTTTATAATTGCTTCATCTTCTTGAGCGGTCGAAGACTTTAGCGTCATCGCATTTTTATCATCTTCATTATGTTCATACATTGGGAACATTATTAATATTTGGCAATATAGGGATGATATTTTATTGGATATATCAGAGCTACCGCTAGTATTTGTTTCAGCAATTTCTTTGTTTTGTTCATCAAATGACACGTAATTATAGGGCTTTTGACTATTTATTATATCACTCCGAGCGTCAAAAAATTTATTTATTGGGTTTTCTACGCTGTTCTTTTCGTATTTGAAATAAGGCGCTTGGGACATACAAACATAAACGGGTCCTTTTATTTTTGATGCATAGGGCTTCAGTGGTTCTATTTTAGATTTCAGATAACTATACAAGGTATTCTCATCAAATATATATATTGTATCAAATATGTATTTAATATTACTGCTTCGCATTGTATATGACAGATTAGCAGGTGATATTTTTAAACATTTATAAGCCAATATATCGCTATAGTTCTCTACATCACAATATGCGGAATATTTATTTGTATTAGCCATTCTAGTTGCAGCGTTGTATTCCGATTTAGGATATCTATAATGCCCTTGTAGATTGAAAGGGGAGTTTTTGTTTTGCAATTCGGTGTTAGTATTTAAACTGCAACTACCTGAACCTCCTGTCGTAAACTGCAAATTATTCTCGAAGGTCTCCTTATTTCTAAAAGTAAATATTAGAAATAACGCACAAGAAATTAGAAATAACAACATTAAAATTAAATTTAAACTAATTACTTTATTTTTCATATTACTATATATAATTATTTTTTAATAATAAAAATAGGTAAAAATAAAAAGATATTAGAATGGAGAAGATATTTGATATTTAAGAGGCACGGGTGAATGATATAGTTGGAGCGGTTGTATAACTGCCTTTATTAGAACCCAAAGTTATTGCTGTCACTACACCTCCCGCTGCAGTTGCATTAGCAGTTGCTGTCCCACTGCTAAAACTAACTGAAGGGGCAACCGCATATCCAGTTCCTCCATTATCTATGCTAACATTTTCTATCGGTTTTACTAATAGTGCTCTCGCTACCGCTCTAACACCAGCAGCCGCTCCACCAGTAGCATTAGGAGGTGGATCAATAGTAATAGTAGGTGTACTTGTATAACCTGACCCGCTATTAGTAATATTTATACTTTCTACTTGTCCCGCAGTAGGTCCTGTCCCTAAAACTGCTTCAGCCGTAGCACCTGAACCACCACCGCCACCATCAATTACAACTGATGGTTTGGTGGTTCCATATCCTGACCCTTTAGTAGTAACTTCTGCAAATCCTACCTTCCCTATTGTTCCAAGTATTGCAGTAGCAGTAGCATCAGTTAATGTAGGTGGTAGCGGATGCGTGTGTCCTGAAGTAGCAAAAGTAGCGGGGTCATATTTAGTTCCATTAATATGTAATTCACCAGTAATATGCACTTTGCCATCAATTATCTTTAATGGAGCAGTTGTTCCAGTGCCTTCAGCACCTCCAATATAGATATCTTTTTTTCCAGCACCTGCTTTATAAATATACAAGCTATCCGCAGTATTAACTACATTGAAACAATTATCACCATCCTTATTACATATTCCTAGTTCTTTGCCTGTAATAGTATTTAATTGTAAGCCTGATGTAGCAAATGTTTTAGTCATTAATTCTAATCTAGACCCATCTCCTAACGCGTCAGTTTTATATTCAAACAATTTATTATTTGCATCACTATAGGCTTTGAGACCAGTCTCTTTGAATGTAAAGTATTTATTTAAATTATAGTTAAAGGTATCTATATTCTTAAATGAAATATTACTAGTGATATTTACGTAGTTGCTACTATTCGCATCATTGAGGTTCGCTTTTGACACTAAGATATTACTAGTGATATTTACGTAGTTGCTACTATTACTATCATTGAGGTTTATTTTGGCTAATAAGACATTATTGATTACATTTGACGTAGAGTTAAAGTTGCGATTTATGTCTTTAAAGTTGGTGTTGAGGTCGGATGTTAAGTTGTCCTTGTAATTATAATTATCATATATAACATACCCAACGATACCCACAAAAGCGATTAATACTAGAACTAATAATGTATATACTATGTATTCAGATGCTTCCATTAAATTAATTTATCTATTTTCTAATAATAATATTTATTTTAAATAAATTATTTATGATGCAAATTATTATTCAACGATATTGACATATTTAATATCGTCGCTGCTAGCGCTAGCATTGCTGATAGCTTCTTTAATACTTACATCTTCGATAGTATTCTTAACATCATACGCTGCGTTAGGTGCGTCAGCAGCGTCTTCAAATAGTTCTTCTTCTAATTCTCCACCTATTGAACTAGCAATGCTATCGCCGCTATTGCCGCTACCACCGCTATCGCTATCACCTACACTTCCCTCTTCCTCTTCCTCTTCCTCTTCCTCCTCTTCCTCATCCTCCTCTTCCTCTTCAGCGCTACCTCCGCCTTCCTCTTCTTCCTCTTCATAAAAACCCATATCAGTATGTGCTCCGCCTTTTATTTTATCATTATATTTATCATAAGTGTCTGTCCATTGCTTAACATCTACAATTGTATTTTTAGTAGCAAAATTATCTACTTGGGAATTAAATAGCTGATAATCTATATCGCTATCATCGCTATCATCACTATCATTACCTCCTGCGTCAGCAGCGCCATCATCATCACTTCCGCCACCATCATCACTTCCGTCATCTCCTCCTCTTGCATTATTACCTCTTACTAATTCCATTTGGTCGATAGGCATATCTATAAGTTCAGTATTTAATCGCGGTTGTATCCCCATAGTTTCTAATTCTTGAATAAATAATTTGAAAGCATAAGGGGTTTGTATTACTGCTACGTCATCATTATTACAATTCTTGCAGGTATTGATATTTTCTTTAATATTATGTGAAACCAATGTTCCACATCTTTTACATATACACCAGCAGAACTTATCAGACCTTTCCATCATACTTTCTTTAATAAAGTTAGATATCCCGTGACTTAATATAGTATCGCGCTCCATTTCACCTATACGTAATCCTCCGCCTTTACGGCGACCCTCAGTAGGCTGCCTTGTAAGCCCTACAACCTTGCCAACACCTCGCGAATTCATTTTTTCGGCAACCATATGTTTTAATCTGAAATAAAAGGTGGGCCCCAAAAATATCTCAGTATCTATTTGAGTTCCTGTATAGCCGTTGTATAGGATTTCATTGCCATATTTATTAAAGTTATTGTTCTCTAGCCCATTATAGATACTTTCTTGGTCTATCGGTATAAATACATTGGCATCGCCTAGTAATCCATCGATACAGCAGAGTTTTGCGAAAATACACTCCACTAAGTGCCCTATAGTCATTCGCGAAGGGATTGCGTGAGGATTGATTATAATATCAGGGCGTATGCCATCCTTCGTATAAGGCATATTCTCTTCGGGTATTATCATACCTATTACACCTTTTTGTCCGTGCCGCGAGCAATGCTTGTCTCCAAACTCGGGTTTTTTTATCTTTAAAAAGCGGACTTTGCAGATTGTCGAGTCATTCCCAGCGATTTTCTCTGATTTATATACTTTGTCGACCTTGCCAAACAATGAATTATCAGTTGATATCGATATATCAGTATGTATAATTTCCTTCTTAACATCTGTGAAAACGCCGTTCTTATATTCCTTAATAACCTCTCTAACATTTATCATACCTACAATAATAACCTCTTGACCTTCGGGGACATACGTGCCTTCTTTGATAAACCCGAGCTCATCTAAGTAATCATAGTTTTTATTTTTGATACCAGCGATTTTGATACCTTTGTCTCGCATAAGAATGGGATTTCCAAATATAACCTTTTCATTTTGTGAAATTATTTTAGATGTAGCCGTAATAGATTTATAATAGGATAGCGAATTCAAGCCTCTTTCGATGGTCGCTTTGTTAATCATTATACTATCCTCTTGATTGAACCCAGAGTAGGTCATAATAGCGACAATAGTATTAAAACCATTTGCCATATAATCGCTCGAGGTATATTGCGCTATTCTAGTATTTATAATAGGTCGCTGGGGATAGTGAAGAACATAGCTCATTGTATCAAACCTTTTATTGAAGTTCGTAGAATATATACCAATAGCCTGTTTAGATTGCGCGGCGTGGAAGACATTACGCGCGGATGAATTGTGATTACTCATTGGAATATTCCCACTAACTATACTAAGTATTGTTGAAGGATGTATTTCCATATGCGTATGATACGGACCGATTTCATTTTCATTCATTGCTATTAAACAAGTGTCCGACTCCTCATTATCAAGATATTCAATACAAGCGGAAGAGTTTTCTAAGTCATTTAATATTTTAGTATATTTAGTTCTATAATAATTATTCAATTTATTAATATCACTTCCATTTTCATCATCGCTATCACTGCTATCACTGCTATCACTGCTATCACTGCTATCACTGCTATCACTGCTATCGCCGCTATCACTGCTTTCGCTTTCTATATCATTGCTGCTACCACTACCGATACCACCAATACTTTCATAATTTACTTTGCCAATACTAGCTAATAATCTACTATCTTCCTTAATGGCTTCGTTGCTACCATCACCGCTGCTACCTTTACTAAATATATTTTCATACAACTCTAAAATGTTTTCATTTGCAAAGAATGAACCTCCTCCTTTCCTTTTAACCGATTTCTTTAGCGGGTTAATATATTTGTCTATATAGTAATAATCATCGTTCATCTCTTTGCTATCTAAGGTATAATAGGTTCCATTAAGCATATCAAACCAGTTTTTAAAGTCATTCTCTTTGTTATATACAACGGCTTCATTCTTTTTATTCTTATCATTATGTTTTAGTATTAAAAGAGGTCTGCAAGGTCGCCCAGCTTCAGTAAATATTCGCAGTTCATTCGCAGTAATATTAAAGGAGATTGATATTAAAATATTAATTAACCCGTTGCGCCGATATGCTTTTAACAACCGAGTTATGAATAGAGGGTCGCCAGTGATACCAAATAGTGTCCCATTAACAAATACATTCGTGATATTTTTATGGCTATATACATTGCAATTCATTAATGGTATTACGCCGATATCTTGTAAGCATTCCTTGATATTTGCTACATCGACCCCAGCAGTTATCTTTGCTAAGAGGGCAAGGTTTTTAAGATATCCGATTGACGCGCCATCAGGTGTTTCATAGGGGCACATAATACCCCATTGCTGTGAATGTAATTTATGGGGCTCCGTAACCTTGATGCTTCGGTCGATAGGCATATTCACGCGTCTTGTGTGGGACATAGAGCCAATATAACTTATTCGCGATAAATCCTGAACTTTCCCTAGTTCTGGGTCGCTATTATTAATCAACCCCCATTGCCCCTTGAGGGATTTAGCGAACGTTTGCGTAACTATAAGATGGTCAACAATCTTGTAAATATTATTGCTATTAATAAAATGCTGGAAGTCTTTCTTGCGGTTCTTCCAAGGCCCGTATAAATACTCGCTATCTATCTTATTTCTAACATTATCTCGCAATTTTATGTAAGCCTCTTGGAATAACTCAGCCAACATAAAGCCACTAATATCAACCCGCTTATATATATAGCTATCGCGATCACTTAGAGGTATCAATCCTTTAGCTGCTTTTATAAATTGCAACGTCAAATATCCCAAGTATTTCTTCTTATTCTCAAACAACTCGATGTTAGGGAAAAAATCCTTTGATAATACCATTTTGACGTGCTCGATTGTCCCGTATTGAACGCGATATTTTAAGTAATCTATGGCTTTCTGCTGCGTATCTATTCGGAACTCTTTCTTATTATTAATATATTTCGCATCTATAATGCTGGGTCTTATTAAATTATCAAAATAATTTCTTTCAATCTCATTGTATCCTTTGCCGAATATCATTTTACATATCTCTTTATCACTTTGGACACCTATAGCGCGGAATAATATGAACAAAGGTATCTTCTCTTTGAATGAAGGTATCGAAACGTAAATCGCCCCCTTCGAATTCTCGTATTTGCCGCTAACGTTCTCTACATTTGTATCCCCGTCAACGCGAATAGGGTTTCTTACAAAATAGAATTGCACATTTGTAGGCAGCAGATTACCTTTGTCTGCGACGCACCGAATAATACCTTTGTGGCTAAAATCCTTGTCGTCCTTTAAAGCGGACACAAATAATTTATTAGTGACTATTTTCTCCTGCGCGATAATTACCTTTTCTTTCCCGTCAATTATAAAGTAGCCTCCTGTATCATAAGGGCATTCTCCTAATTTCCTCAGAATACTCGAGCCTTGATTTTTCAATATGCAGATATCACTATGAAGCATTATAGGGATACTTCCAACGGCTACATTCTTGAATGAGACGTTCTCTACATTTTGCTTATCGCCGTCCTTAGACGTGATGCATACGAGAACGTCGGCGAATATATGCGTTTCATAGGTTAAATTACGCATCCGCGCATCATATGGCGTTATTAGCTTAGGACAGCCATCTTCGTATATTATAGGTCTGCTAACGCTTAATGCGTCCCCTTCGCGATCGCCAATAAATATCTCGATTTTAAAGACCTCTTTTTTGTTGTCGTCGTATTTAATCATTGTGATAGGATTGTAAGACTTAATAATATAAGGTATCTGGTTTTTAATGAACTCGCGATAGCTATCTAAATGATGTCCAGTAAATGGATACCTATGATTTTTGAAATACAAATCCAATATGTCCCATTCATTATTAATCATTCTAAATATTTATTATTCTATTATAAAGAACATAATATATAAAAAAAAATAATACAAACCCTCGAATGTTCAACCTTCAACGTTTATTAATCCCCAAATCATATATTTCAAAATTGCCGTTAATATTTGATAATATCAAACTCGCTGGCGTAATATACATATTTTTAATAATTATTTTGACAAAGCCGCGAAGGTCGTAATTATTCTGATCGTCATACCCGTATATATTAAGAACCATATTTTCAAACTTCAGAACCCTCCTTTTAAAGCATTTCAAACTCCCGCTTTGATGGGGTATTCGCGTCATCCTGTTGTTATTTTTGTATAAATATAGATAACCCTCGCTATCAAACTTAATCTCAAACTCCTTATTAAAGGATTTAAAGGATACCCTATCAATCTCTAGCATATCCTCTTCATTAATAACATAGTCCTGCTTTAATAACATATCCCCCCAAGGAAGTGTGCAAAACAAATCTTCGCTAAACTTCGTTTCATCTATCCTCCTCACCGAGAAGATAACCTCTTGAAGCGCGTTAGGTCCCGGATATTTACTATTCCTAAAAGAGAGCTCCTTTAATATGTTGTTATTGTATTTGCCAGAATAATTTTCATCTTTTGTCCCCGCTTCAATATTTTTTTTATAAAATGTTGATAATTGTTTTTTTACAAACTCCAATAAAGGATATTGAGTTTGTATATACTTACCTTCATCATCTTTCTCATTTGCATCAGTGCAAATAATCTTTGTTTTATCGCTAGGGGCTGCATTACATTTACCTTTCCCAACACCTATATCATCGCATAAAAATTTATCAAAGGATTTATCATATTTATCCCCTAACCCTTCTTTATATGTTTTTATCTTTTCTGCACTGCAATATGCAGTTATATCAAAGTCTGGACTTAATACATTACCACCACTTCCACGATATTGTTTCAAATCATCCTCTTTAAATTTCATCATATGATTACCATAATAAGGAGTTTGAAGGCAACTTTTTGGAAAATAAGGAGAGTTATTTTGAACATCATCATTTAATCTATTATCATCATCATTATATGTTGGTATAGGGAAGGCTTCTTTAGTAGTAGAAACACATCCCAAATTTAAGCATATGTTCGTTAAATCATTCCTAAAATAGTTTTTCTTTATTATTTCTTTTTCCCTGTCTTTCGTCGACCCCCTTGTAATAATGTCTAAATATTTGGAATATTTACTAGTCATCAGTTCCATCCATCTATTCTGTTTAGAGAAGGCATCTAATGAAGGGAACAGCGTATATGCAGTGCTTCCATCTTGTGGTTTTGTTGGGTCATCATAATTAAATAAATTGGGTATGTATAAAATTACTTCATAATCACCTTTAAATATATTTTCGTTATTTTCATTAATCAAGACCTTCGCCATCATCGCATAGATAGGCAATGGAATACCAGTTAGCGTATCAGGTCTTAGCATTGTATTTTTAATTCTTATTAATTCTGCTTTGATTGTCTCATAAATTTTCGTTTCGTTTACCTTGTTGAATACACGACAATATATGTTGTTATTAATATGTTCCTTTTCAGTGTATTCTTTAAAAGTCATAAATAAGCATCTTAAATGTTGCAAAAAATCAGTATTCTGTAGTATTATATTTTTCAAGGTTGTATTGCATTTATTAAAATCATAGCCTTCACCGCTACAAAATTGGCTGTCGCTATTGCCATATTTGAGCATTTATATCAGATATATCTAATATATATTTATATATATAAAAATAATATATCTTATATCTAATATATCAGATATCATTTTCATTTTAATTTATACCATCGCAGTAATAATATGGATGATGATATGGATACTAATATGACTAATGCGATAGCGGCGACAGCGGCTACTGCGGAAGAGAAGGCTATTATGAATGATATAAATAATCATATTGATATATGTGTATCAAATAATTTGCATTATGATATCGCTCTAGTATGCTATAAATGTTTGAAGGACAAGCATAGATACGCTAGCAAGACTAGCGTTACTAGCAGTTCTAGCGATACTGATAATAATACTTGGGAATATTTGACAAATGCAGTATGGACGACTGATGTTAATAACAAGCAACTTATATATTCTATAAGAACTATAGTATGCAGTGCTTTTACGAAGCGCTCTTTGTATTGGGAAGATGAGAGAGAGAATGAAAAGTATCCTGATACTTCAGTAATCGCAAGTAAATTATTGCAAATTAGTTCAAAACTCAAAGATAATAAATATATATTAGTATTAATTAAAGAGTGTAAGCAGTTTTTTATGATATGAATGGGATATATAATGCCCGAAGTATTAACGATATATATAAAATATTTAAAGCAAACTACAATTTTAACATAGCAGATTTTAGAATTAAAAAAGTCCCTGTTTCCATATTTGATAAATTTAAAGATGAACTATTAACATCCAGTAATAAATATTTGAATTACAAATTTGCACATAATTATATGACAACGTGCAAAAACTGCTATCATATAACATACAACAGCGGCAGCAGCGACAGCATCGGCAGCATCGGCAGCGCCGAATTAAATATGTATATTATGATGCGAACTAAAATAACAATGAAGATGAAGGCAGAGGTATTTAAAAATCTTTATCGCGTATATTTGGTATCAAAGATATACGATATATCTAAATCTGGCAATTATAAGTTTAATTATTATATTATTATGAACCCGAAGAAGAGATTTATGCCTACTAAGAAAGGCGAACTAATAGATGTGATTAATATTAATGGGGGCTTCACATATATTAATAAAAACGAGATATTTATTATACGCAAAGAGGACTATAACAAGGTTATCATACACGAATTATTACATCACAATGTATTCATCCATAGAACACATTGGGATGCATCAAATATCAGGAGATTGAAGGCACATTTTAATATTTGCAATGATATGCTCTTAATACCTAATGAGACGTTAGTAGAAACTTATGCGTGCGTATTGAATACGATATTTTATTCTCTGGAAACGAAGACTAGTTTAAAAGAGAATTTTAGAAAAGACCAAGAGCATTCGATACAATTAACAAAGAGAATACTAGAACGACAGAATGGCAAAAAATGGAATGAGAAAACACATTCCTATTGCTATATTGTTTTCAAAACGATACTTTATGTATATTTTAATCTATTTTTAAAGATATATAAATACCACAATGATACCGAGATTACTGATTTTATAATCAAATATTCTCACAACATCTATAAGAAGATTAATAACCTAAAGCATATAAAGAAGGTGCCTAAACTAAACACCAATGGGTTAAAACAAACAATATATTAAGAATACTCTTTATTTCTTATTTATTTCTTATTTATTTTTATTTTATTCCTTATTTATTTTATATTTAAGAAATCTATATAATTTATTTAGTATAAGTAAATTGTAATCGCATAATGTCTATTGAAGATATTAATTATATGAAAGAGAATAGTATAAAACAAGCATATACCTTCATAATTGATAGTTCTGATAGGGATCGCAATATGTATCCTAATCCCAATAATTACGTTGTTAATTTTAGCACCCCTTTTAAGAACATTATTGGTATGGAAATAATTGACGCAAGTATCCCTCGAGCAATGTATACGATAGACGTGGACAATAATGAATTGTATTACTATATAGGCAATGACGCGGACGATGAAATAATAACGGATGGGATACAAATAAGTAATAGCGCCGATTTGATGCTTAGAAATGGCGCAGCCGTAGTCAATAGTTCTAATTTAGAATTATCAGGCGGAGGATATGCAATTCTTCGCAATTCTATCAATATCTATAATATCTATAAAGCGAATGATATTGCCGCTACCGCTGCTACCACCACTAGCGCTAATACAAATGTTATTAGAAATGCTACGATTGGCGGGGCTACGCTAGGTATCACGTTCAATCTAAGCGTCAAGCTAACAATCGCTGAAACTAATGTTAAATGTAATATTATAGACTTCAGTTATAACCACGTATATACAATTAATAATATATTTAACAATATAAGTATTCAGATTGAAAAAGATGCGGAAGATATATATATATTGATTTTTACGATTGGCACACGGATTATAGAAATGCCAATCTATAACTTTGATATTACTAATAATCACTTAAACATCTACTGGTCTATTTTGAATGCTACTTGGTATATTGGGCTATTTGATGAAAATCGCAATGTAATTAGTTATGATGTATTCAATAATTGCGATGTAATAAAGAACGTTTTCTATACGAGGAAATACATAGGTAAGAAATATGATACTGAAAGCAATTGGAATAGTAGCAATGTATTACTTTTAAAAGACTTTAAAATATACAATGTAGCGATGGCATCTTCTAACGTGATGATTAATACAATTGATAGTAATAATAATGTGCTTGTGCGTCCTCCTGCTACCTTGCCGATATGGTATAGAATGAAGGAACGCAGCGAAAGCAGCGAAAGCAGCGATAGCGATGATAATACAATTATAAACGATGGCTATAATTATTCAATCGATTACAAGGATATCTTTAAATATATCTATATATCGCCAGGTGATTATACGTTTAAAACATTTATAACAAAATACAATGAGCTGACGCAAAATAATGATTTAGAAATAATGTTCAGTGAAACCACAACACCGCCCGAATTATCTAATTTAATAGACATATTTTCAAAAGCCCCTTTAATAGTTGATATGAAAAGGACGACATTGTCTGAAAACTTGGGCTTCGATTTATATCCTACGACGAATAACACTGACAGATATATTAGCAAATCCCCGCCATCGCTAAGAACTGATAGCGTTTTAGCGAAGATGTTTTATAGCCGCTTAAATAAGAATTATAACCCCAATGTTAGCACCGATAACAAATGGATAATAACATCGCCGGGTATCGTATATTTTATAGGTAATAAATATATTATTATGAGATGCCCAGAAATTGAGGAGCATTTATATAGGTCATTATCATATTCAAAATATACGCTAGGTCTTGCTAAGTTTCGCGTAGATAGTGTAGGTATTAATAGCGAAAAACTAACTATTACCAAGATACCCGTGCGTGAATTTCATCCTATCGGAAAATTATCGCGAATGACACTGCGGTTTGAAACGAATAGGGGTTCTCTATACGATTTCAAGGGAATAAATCATAATATTATATTTGCTATCTTTTATTACGAACCTGTTCAAAAGAATGTCCCTAAAAGGTCTATATTAAACCCTGAATATAAAATGAATTACATAGATTACCTATATAAACAAGAAGAGATTGAAGGCGATTCGGACGATGACGAAGATAATAACGAAGACTACTCAAGAGATAACATTGATGATTACAAAACAAAGGAAAAACAATATAGTGAAAATGGTGTTAAATTAATGCAATTTAATAATTACTTTCAAGGGAATGCTGGTGTTGGTGGCGAAGCCGCTGGCGAAGACGAAGAGGACGCAGAGGACACTGGAGCAGACGAAGACGAAGAAGATGACGAAGAAGACAATAGCGATACTGCTTATTAGTCATTCTTAATTTCCTCTGTAGGGTCTGTTGTATCCTTAGCAACTACTGGAGTTTCCTTAGCGTCCTTTGAAGTATCCTTAGTATCCTTAGTATCCTTCGAAACTGCTGGCGCTATCTTCTTTAATTCGTATGTAAGAGATATTAAGTCCTTTGCGCCTATTTTATTCGTATTAATCTTTTCTATAATACCAGTTATTTTCTTCTTTTCTTCAGCATCAGTAAGTTTCTTCTCATAGTCTGCGAGAAGGCTTACTAATTGCGTTTTAATATCACTATCATCCCCAACAAAGTTTTCATATGTTCGCGATACTGAGCCGCTCCCCGCAAAAGCACAGCCATATAAGAGAACTATGAAAATACTTATTGCAAATATTAAAGACATATATATAAATAAACTTTCATAATCTAGATTATTCATAATATATTTATTCTGTTAAAAGCTAAGATATTTATTTAAGGTTTAGGTTGTTCGCCTTTCTTAGGCTCCACGTTAGTGTTAGTATTACTTGCAGGTATGGACACAGGTATGGACACAGGTACAGGTATAGGGCCCGTTGAGATTGCCTTATTTTCCTCAGATATCTTTGCAATTTTTGTCAGTTCTTTTATTATTATAGATAACTCTTCAACACCTATTTTGTTATTATTGATTTTTTCTATGATACCATTTATCTTCTTCTTTTCGTCGGCATCAGTAAGCTTCTTCTCATAGTCTGAAAATGTAGTTGCAACTTGTATTTTGATATCTGTAGGGTAATCTAAGAATTGCTCATAAACTCGAGGCGATTGCACGTTTCCACACGCGAATACACTGCCAAATAATAGAAATATGAAAATAATTATTGCAAATACTAAAGACATATATATAAATAGGTTTTCATAATCTAGATTACTCATACTATATGATTTTTCTAATTCTGTTAAGAGCCAAGATTTTTATTTATTTTCTTAATAATAAATTAATGTGTTTATATAGTATAGATAAATAAATATAAATGACTGAACTTAATTTATTATACGGAGGTGATAATTTATTGAATGATAATAATACTATGGATAAGAAAGAAAGCGCATATTCTTCTAAAATATCCAGCCAGCAATTGCATCAAATCGCTCTTAATAACGATGGACACGGCAATGATGATAAGCAAATGCAGCCAATGCTGCCGCCTCCGCAAAGTCAATCTATGCAAATCGCGCAGCAACAAATAGCAATGCAAATGGCTCAACAACAACAACAGCAAATGGCGCAGCAACAAGTGCAACAGCAAATGATGCAGCAGCAGCAGCCGTCCCAAAATACCACCCAGCAGCAGCAGCAAATGTATAAGAATAAGAACGATTATAACTTTCTTGACAGAATGAATATGAAAAAATCAGAGGTTATAAAACTCGCCTTGTTTTCTCTAGTGATTGTGCTAGGTATATCCATCGACAGGATGCTAACATATTATGTATCCAAGTATATTAATGATAATGTCCTAACGGATTTCCAAGAATTATTGCTAAGATTAAGCTATCCTATAACAATCTTCTTATTGTTATGGATTTTTAAAGCGATCTAAGTGAATACTTGTTATTTTTATAATATATATATATAAGAAACTTATAAATATTTGACGATAATGGAAAGTAATGTAATTAAAGAATGGGTTTTTATTGCAATTGTAGTTATGTTATTGTTAGCGTTGATATTTTTATCTGCTCTGAAAATATCTATCTTTTTTAGTAGCTTCCTATTTTTATCCAAAAAGAAAAATTATGACAAAGCAAACTATATAGCACATAGTAGTTTTTACCAATATTTTTATAATAACCCATTTTTATTTGGAGAAATAAATATAGAAAAATCTATTGCTACATTTCTGATAGCATTATTAGTTGTCGCTATCATAGGAAATCTGGGCTATGGTGCTACAAATTATGGATATTTAAATTATTATTATGGCGACAATGAAGAATACGACTTTGTAGATTATTATATAAAAACCATTATGATACTGGGTGTTATCTATTTTCTTTCTTATTTAAATTGGTTTCGTAATGATAAGGCAGAAGACGATAAATTGCTTACTAATGAAGTCGCATTAAAAACCTTTGTGATTGAAAATATTGATTATACGTATTTATATGATTATTATATAAATGTAATACAGAAAGGAAATAATCGTAATATAAACAATTATATTGAAAACTATCCTATCGAAGCAACAAATAAAACACAAGAAACCCTATTCAAACTATGCTTTACAATACATCTACTTTCACCAAATCGCACTGAGTTTGCAAATATACAAAAAGAAATATTTAGTATATGTAAAATTACTTATGATAATGCTGCCCAAAAAGACAGAGAAAGCGCGGCAGGTTTTGAACCTTTGATTAAAAAAAAATTAAAAGACAGCACCTTTTATATTATAGCAAATTATAATAACAATAACAGCGCCGTATTGCCACCATTAAATAAATTAATAAAAGATACTTTGAGTTCCGTTACTAACACAGCTATAAAAAAAATTAGAGATACAAAACTAAAGGATATACAAGAGAATAGCCCAGATATTTCTACGATGAAAAGCACCTATGAACAAGGTCGTTCGCATTTCACAGATACCATAAAGGTATATAAGGAGGTATATGGCAAATACTATACATACTATATATACAGCGTATTGATAACGAACTTCCTTCTAACATATTCAATATTAATATTTTTTTATATTATTATAAAATATCTGGATGGTTCTGAGAAACCCCTATATAGCATATATAGTTTCAAATCCGACATAAAAACATATGGGTATTACATATTGGGGCTTTATTATTTATTAACAAGTCCTATAATCTTATTCGGCGCAAGTTAATAATTAATTTATAAATATAAAATAAAGAGATAAATATAATCATATTTTAATATAATGGGCGAAGGTTTTCTTAGCTTTGATATTAAGACGCTTATCTTTATCGTAATTATTATTATAGTATTAATATCATTTGTATCTATTCTGACATTAAATATAATAAGCTATATTTTATTTACAATCTACTGCATAAATGATAATATAAATGATTACACTTCTGAAGACCCCACAAAAATTACTTTGGAAGATAAATATAAATACAGGCTACTCAACTATATTATAAATTTCAATGATAGCGCAAAGAATTCTCAATACTCTCTTAGCACTAATTATGATAATAACTCGTCGGACTTATATATTCATGCGACAATTGTATATTATAATTACATAGTAAAACTACTATTATTCATAGCAATTATAATACTTGCCGCATTTGCATTCAACTTATTTAATATAGTGATTGCATGGATTAACGATAGGTATTGTAATAGTGATACTAAAATCCCTTTCTTAGTTAGCGAAATTTATAAAAACGATAATTATATTTATAAAATTATCATCATCATATTCATATATATTTATTTACATAGTTTAATATACACATTTGGATTTAATAAATATATATACAAGGATTTATATGATTTATATGAAGGGGAAGATAGTAAATATAAAGCAGCCGATATGGTAGTTTATCCAACAATCAATACTATAAATAATAAGGACACAAATAAACAAGACAATATATCATCATTTTTATGTGATTTAAAGGACTTATCCTATGACAAATTACATTTTAAGAATTTCTTGAATAAAGACTTTGGATTAGCAGATAATGCTAGCAAAATACTTACCGATTTGAATAGAGATGGTATATTAAATAACAACAAATTTATAATACCAACTGGTACTACTCAAGAAAAAGAAGCAAATATTAATAAGATGTTAAGAAGTATATACCTAACAAATATTGCTGCGGACTTTTAAAATACTTCTACAGAAACAAGTAAACCACCCCAAGATTTGCTAGGGGACAAAATATTTATATACTTAATATATCATTATGTCATATCACATAACATAGAAGACCCATTAATAATACACAAAATAAATAACATATTTCTAAATCTTTTTGAAAATATCCACACGAAATATAATAACGATTATGCTAAATATTCCAATAGTCTTAAGACACCGCCTGATTCTACTCCAGCATCCGTAGCATCCGTATCCATAGATGATATTCTAAATAAATTTTCAGGAAAAGACATTGATATTAAAAAGATGTATAATGAAATAAAAAGTTCCTATACAATCAAACAATTATTACCTGCTACTATAAAGAAGGAGGATATATTAGATAAATTACACGACAATGCTGATTTAATATTAAAATATATATATACATATAAAAGCATAGAAACACCTACTTCTCTGCCATCAGATAAATTCAAGAATTACGCAGTTGGCAGAGGGAAAGAGTTTCCAGATGCAGATAAAGGAACCGATAACATATATTTTTTGAAAAATAAAATATATACTAATATCAATACTTTTGCAAATAGTTTCTCTGATTACTTTCAAGAGGATAAAACGCCTCTTAAGGTTAATACAATTGTATACAAGATTAATCTATATCTAGCCGTAGAGATGATATTAACTGCAGTTTTCATACTAATGGTATTATTATTACTATATAGTTCAAACAAATACCCAGATTTAGAGAAATACATTAATATTATGATAACTTATGCTATCATAATTATAAATGAAGTTATATATGCTATACTTGGTATTATATAGTATTGCAGACACAACACTATGATTACTTGATATAATTATTATAATAGTTAATATACTCCATCATTGCGTCTTCTGTGGTCATACCTTTGATACTATTCCACGCCTTCCATTTTGCGTGTTCCCTAAAGAAGATACTATAAGGCTCGCTAATATTGCAATCTCCCATTGTAGCCTGTTTATAAAACTTATAGAAGTCTAATTTAATAGTATCAGGAAGTTCTAGCGTGTCCATATCAATATTCTTAAGGGTCTTGAGAACACTTTCAAATTCTGAAGCTACTTCCATCGTATTACCTAGTATTATATTATTATATAATACGATATCTTTATATTATTTATATTATTATTTATATTATTATTTCTTTTTTATAAGTTATTATAATAGATAATTAGGATTATGAAGAAGACCCCATTTGTAATAATCTTTGATATAGACAAAACTATAATAGGGATTGTTAATATTTTAGGGAAAGAGTATGACTTACTCGAATTTATATATAATACCTGCAAGAAGAAGGGCATCCACGCAGTATGTCCTCCAAGAGATGTTTTTGATATGCAGGAAGAATTGAAGAACGGGCTATTACGTCCATTTGTTAAAGAATTTATAGCGTTTTGTAATAAGAAGTTTAAGAATGTCGAAGTATTTTTTTACACAAATAGCGCCTATGATTGGACGAATAATGCACTCGGGAAAAACATTGAGAAAGCGCTGAATATCAAGGTTAATCGCCCATTTTTTACAAGAGAAAATTCGATATCTAATAATAATTATAAAAAATCATTAGTAAATATATACCCGACAATTATCAAATCATTGTGTAAGAAATACCCCGCAATAAACGACGATAAGATTTCAGAATATGTATTCAATAACAGGACAATATTTGTAGATGACGTAAAGGACAATATCTTTGCATATACCAACCGACAACTAGTATGCCCCGAGTATAAATATTATCATCACTATGATGTATATGAAAAACTAGTTTCTAAATACAAAATGAGCCCGCGTATATTTGATGACAAGGATATTCTAAAGTATATGGACAATAATAGTATATATATCTACAATAAAAACGGGAATGCTTTTCAACAAAATAAGGAATATATAAATCTTGCTATCATATTCAAAGCAAAATATTCAGAAATATCTAGGGGAAACGACACATACTTCAAAGACCTTATTGCAGAACTTTCAAAAAAATCAGTTAGCGATGATTGCATAACAGACAAGAATATAAAAGCATTAAATAAACTGGTTTCAGCCAAAGCATAAAGCCATCACAACTCCTTCAATCGTATTATCATCGTATTATTTTCAATAACAAATTTATCTATAATATTGCGTATCTCATAGTGTATATAATAACCTTCGGTTTTATTGACGTATCCGCGATGTCTTAGAATTGTTCGGTATAACTTAGCATTTTCATTCTTTATTTTTATAAGATTTTTATCCAAAGTTTCATCTTTTATATTGCCAACATACCAGCAAAATAGCCCCGTGTCGTAATCGTCCTTCAGCAATTTATTAACGTGTATGTTATATGCTTCTAGATGTATCTGATAGAACTCATATAACTGGCATCTAATAAACTTCCAGAAAGACAGCGCCATCAAGTATATAGCCGCGTAACAGCAAAAAGTCCCATCGTATTCTAGCACAAAATACTCGCCATTATCTTCAATATATATATTATATATGGCATTCCTAGAGTTTTTCAAAAAGGCAATAAATGTATTCGCGATTTTTTTATTCAAATAAGCAAATACATTAGAGGCTATCTTTAACTTATTTATATTTGCCTTCGATATATGATTAGATGTTAAATGATTTTTATAACAGGATATGATACTACTATGAGGTTCGCGCCTCCTTTGCGTTTTTATGTTAGTCAATAAATGGTTCAAAAGGTTTAACTTCGGCTCATCCTGATATACGAGGAATTGCTTTAGATTATAGTAATGCTTCCTATTCTCAATATTTGCATACAACTCATTCAATACAAGGGAATAATTACTTTTATACACGCGATTATAGATGAGCGTCTTGATGTCTTCTGGCAATTCCCTTAAGTAGTTATATTTGAATATGCTATTACTCATCTAATTATTATATTTATTTCTAAATATCTTTATGTGATTGGAGGATATTTATTATAATTGTAATATAAAAAATAGTAAATAGGGATATAGGATATATATGGTATCATTATGTAGTATTCTCTATTTTATAATAGATGCAATAAATTGACTTGCCTGCTTCTTGTTGTTTTCAATATCTTTTTCTAATTGTTTATTAATTTTGTCCTTATCTTCGCAATACTCTATAATTTCTTGCTGTCTTTTTAAAGATGGGATAGGTATCTTTAATTTCTTGATATAGTCTTTAGAAATGTGCTGTAAACCAGCCCCGTGAAACCCCTTTTGTAATAATTCAATATTGTTTAGATAATAATAATATATATATTTTGCCAATTGTCCTGAATTAATTTTTAGTATATAATTATCTGATGAACAAGAAAATTTACTATCATATTTAATATTGGCTGTTCCTCCTGTGCCAATAATCAAGCATTCGTCCACATAATCATATGTATCGCAATATTTACTACATATTTGCGATGATGTGTAGAATGGATATTCGCCCTTTATTTTTCCATAAGATGCATTTCGCTTCTTTTTACGCAAAAACTCACAAATCTCACTTAATGTCTTCATAACGACACCATCTTCATATTGATTTTCTTCTTCGTCAGTTATGTATTCTGTGTAATTAAGAGAATATGAATTACTCGCAATTTTCTCAATAGGAACTTCAACTAATAAATTTTTAACATCATTATAAGGATTGAAATCATAGAATTTTACATTAGTTGTTTGGTGTGTCTTAGAAAATTTGTATTCTCTACTGACTTCCTTATTATTTTTATTAAATTTTATTTTTGTATCCAAAACATCATCACCCTCTTTTTTCTTGATAAAATAGAAAACACAAGTTCGCGTCTTTGTATTTGTAAAGACACCTGACGGCAGATAAATAATTTCTTTCAAATCGCAAGTTTTCACAAGATATTCTCTTATTGCTATAAGTTTGGTATCCGTTTTACTAAATAAATCTTTTCCGTCAGGCAATACAACCGCGCATTTTCCATTAATCTTTAACATATAAATAATTGCTTGAATAAACAGAGATACCGCATTATCGGTTTTAATGGGCGTATACTTGTCTTTTAGCAAATTATTATAGTCGTCATATTTCAATCCTTTAATACCAAATGGCGGATTTGCAATAATATTATCAAACTTTCTTACAATAGGGTCGCGAATACTATCACCTCTTTCTAATTTATCAAACATTTGCCCTGATGTGATAAACATATTCGCAACTGCTAGCTGATATGTATCAGGTTCTATTTCTTTGCCATATAAACCTTCATTTTTAACAAAGTCCCAATCAAGTTTAATGTCTTTTGCAGCCGCTTGTTCCATAACATTTTTTAAATAAGTAATCAAAAACCCTCCAGTTCCCATTGTAGGGTCGCAACACGTATCAATCTTTCCATCTGGATATATTTGGGGGTCAATCAGTTTAACCATCATCTTCTTTATTAACGGGGGTGTAAAGAATTGTCCTAATACCTTACCAGTCATAATATGTTGAATAATTTCTTCATAAGCATCGCCGAAAATATCATCTTCTGTATCTGGGAGCGTTTTCAATTTATTAATTAAATTTTTATAGGTTGATTGGTGCTGAATATCAAAACCCTTATCATTTAGAAATATGTTTTTAGTGCTCGGATGTTTTGATAAAATATCATCCCACAAATACTTCATATTAACAGACAAATTATCCTCTTTTTCATTTGCAAGATTACTAAAGCGAACAATTTGAAGTAATTTTTCCTTATGCTTTTCGGCAATATCATCTTCAATATGACTAAAATCATAATAATCGCAATTATCTATATCTATTTCCTTTGCAAGATGCGGTTCAATCAATTTCAAGATTAAGAAATAAGACATATTCCTCAAAGCTTTGTCTCCAGTCAGTCCCTCATTATCTCTCAAAATATCTAAGCAATTTTTCAAAATATTAATAACTTGCCCTTTTTTTTCCATTTTAACCTCCTTATTTTGATAAATATCTTGTATTTCCTTAAGTGTTATGCAAGGTGTTTTTTTGTTAAGATGAGTGTTATAGTCGCATTTCTGCTTGAAGGTCTTCTTACACAAGTCGCAAGAATATTGTTTCGGCATCCTCTATTTAGCGAAAGTTAAAATACCTTTATATATAAAGTCTATCAATTTTTATAAATTTAATTATAAAAAAGTAAAAATTACTTTCGCTATCTTTCGCTATCTATAATAGAATACCGCCCTTCTTTTTATTTTGCAAGGATATTACTATAATATCTCGCAAGTCCTTGGCATTATAGTAATCTACCCATAATCCAAAAGGTGGAAATAAAGCATCTAATTCACATAGCTTATTACATACTATAGATAAATCCAAATAATGTTTTTTAATTTCAGGGTGCAAATATATATACCTTTTAACGTTATTTTTGCAAGTTTCTAAATCGTAATATACTCTATCAATACTTAGATAATCCACCCAATTTTTAAACTGGCTCTTGTATAATTCTTCAGGTTCGCTAGATAAACGCGCATCCTTATCGCATAAACGCATATAATCATCCTTGCTTTTAATCTGCTTATCGGCTATTATTTTCTTTGCCTTCAGATATGTAATATCTAGTGCTATTCTTTTAATTGTTTTCAATCTTAATTGCGTAGTTAATTCTTCATCGTATTCGCCAAAATCATCAACCCCATCTATTTCTTTGATTTTCCTTGCAATTGTTTGCGGTGTTTCAATATCTATCTTATAAACCTTGATTTTTTGAGTTATAGTTTCATCCTCTAACCCCATATGATAGATGACTTCCCTTACTTTTTTAAGGTCTTGATTTTCACTATTGTCTAACCAATCATCCCTATTCAATATTGGTAATATGATTTTAGTTTTTTTAGTAATATCATTCCTATCTTTTCTACTGGCTCTTAAAGCGGATTGAACGATGCGAATATCAGAAGTCATATTTTCAGAAAAAACGACTGCGTCTAAGAGAGGGAAATCCCAACCTTCCCCTAGACAATAGACGCAGCTTATTATGCCACTACACGCCTTCTCAAAACTACCTATTATATTTTGCTGGTCTATATTTCTCATATCACCTTGATAATTTGAATAATATAAATTTGGTATGTCAAAGTATTTATCATCTATAAGCATTTTAATATATTCAATTATTTTCAAAGAATTACTCGTATTGTTTGAATATACAAGCAGATGATGCGAATGTCCTACCGCAATACTTTTCAATGATGCAAAAGCGCTCAAAAACAATCTTTTGTCGTGTTCTTCAATTATATTAAATGCTACTAAATGATGCTCCAATTGCTCTTCATTAGCAATTATAGTTTGTATCACGTAATCGCAAATAATATCTTCATTAATTGCCCATAGTAAGCAACGTCTTTCAATAATATCACCAAAATAATCTATATTATCATTGGAAATACTTGCGTCACTAACATTTTGAGATGTTTGTATTATGTGTTTTGGTGTAGCAGTTAGAGAAATCTGCTTATTTGAAGGAATATTTAACATTTGAATATATTGTTTAGTATCTTCGCATATTTTGCTATTTAAGGAAGTTAAATGATGGCATTCGTCATTTATTTTCATATGAAATGAAAATGCTACTATGCTACACGCCGCTTTATTAACTTTGTGCGCCGATGAATATGTTGTAATTATAATAAATTTGCTGTTGCATTTAATAAATTGCTCAATACCTTTAACATCTATATTGTCGCAAACAATCAAGCAAGGAATATCTATAAATATAGCATTGCAAACATTTTTCCATTGGTTCAATAGTAATAAATTAGGAACACCAATAATAATAGTATCTGCATTTAATCCCTTCGCAATCCATAGAGATATTAGGGTTTTTCCTATTCCACAAGTTAATACAAGCAGCCCCTTGCTATTATTGCTATAGTAATTAACTGAGTTATTTATAATTATCTGCTGGTAATCTCTTGGGTAATATTTTGCAGTTGTTAATATATCTTTTTGGATATTTACTGCTATCGTAGATATTGTAGATATTGTAGATATTGTAGATATTGTAGATATTGTAGATATTGTAGATATTGTAGATGCTAAAGATACTTTTTTAAGTTTTTTAAATAATCTTTCAAAACTATTTTTAACCCTATTTATTCGAGTTAAAACCTTAATTTCGCTATCAGATAATTTAGTATATTCGATATTAAGTTTTATTAACATTGGCTCAATGAGTGTCATAATATCTTTTTTATAAAATTCTTTACCAGCGTTCAGTAAAACATTAACATTCTCAAAAGAATTTTGCAATAATCTCTCAATATACGCGATATTGAAATCCGCTTTTACTATTTGAAAAACCATTTTAAAATGCCCTCGTTTTATCTCGCCTGTTGCATATGTGGAATCCCTATCTGGGATATTATTAGTATGTCCTAACTTACAAGCGTCGTATATATCATATGCTTCGTGAACTCTAATATATATGTATCCTGTGTTCGAAGTACTGGTATTCATTGATTTTCTAAATCACTTTCCAAATCAATTTTTATATAAATATAATAAAATAATAAACCTCTATCAATTTTATATAATTTTATATAATTTAATAACAAATCTTTTCAATCATCATCGCTACGCATATAAGAACATATCACATTATATAATGTGATAATACTTAATCTTTTTTAATCTTATAATACTAAAAATGATTGAAGACTACTTAGCATATACTAAGACATACAAAGAGAAATATGGGGACAAGTGCATCGTATTAATGCAAGTTGGCTCATTCTTTGAGATATATACGATACACCAAAATTCCGATACGTCCCTTAATAATGATGTGTATATTATAGCGGAGTTGTGTGGTATCCAGACATCGCGGAAAAATAAGACGATATCCGAGATATCAATCGCGAACCCCGTAATGGCTGGGTTTCCGCTAGCATCCCTTCCTAAATTCAGGGATAAAATCTTAGCAAATAATTATACTATTGTATTAGTCGTGCAGGTATCCGAGCCTCCCAACCCCGAACGCAAAGTGACGGAGATAATATCGCCGGGCACTAACGTTAATATTGTAAATAAGCGGAGCAATTATATAATGGTCATATATTACGAAGTAATCGAAGGATACATTATAGCAGGTATTTCGGGCATTGATTTGTCTACGGGTAAAACATTCGTCTATGAAGTATCATCCTCCAAAGACGACCCAGAATTTGCCAATGACGAAGTATTTCGCTTCATATGCACCTATAATCCTTCAGAACTAATTATAATAAGCGAGGCAATAAGCGACGATTATAAGAAGAGGATACTCAAAAATCTAAATATCAATAATATTCGCGTTCATTACAAATGGGAGAAATACGTGCATCTGTCTTTTTTTAGTAATATAAACAAGCAGCGGGATATACTCGAGAAGGTCTTTGTTGTTAAGAAGGGCTTCTTGTCTATCATCGAGATACTGAACTTGGAAAAATATAATAATTCGCGGTTTTCGCTATGTTGCCTTCTAGAGTTCGCTTATGAACACAACTCGGACATCGTGAAGGGGCTAGAAGAAGCCCCTGAAGTATTTGAAATGCATAAAAATATGATTATAGAGTTTAACTCGGCGATACAATTAAATGTTCTCGGGTTATATCAAGGTGATCAGCCGTTAATCGATATATTGAATAGATGCTCGACTGCCTTTGGATACCGCACATTTAAAGAGCGCCTTTTGCAGCCTATGATAAACATTGAGGCAATCAACAAAGCTTACGACGACGTAGATTTATTATTGGATAGCAGTAAATATTTGGTTGTTAGAAAGCATCTATCTTCTATAATGGATTTGGAGCGACTTAAAAGGAAGATGAAAACGAATAAGATAGCCCCGCAAGATTGGATATCTTTTAATGACGCATTAATATCCACGAAAGAAATCAGGCGGATGCTAGATTTTCCCGAAGAGATTATTAGCATTACCGCGATTGATAGCATAATATCGCAATATATTAATATTATAGATTTGGATGAAGCAGGCAAATACAATCTAACAAACTTGCTGGATAAATCGAATATCACTAACTTTTTTAAGAAAGGTGTTTATGAGGATATAGATGTGCTATTCGACAAATATAACAAATCCTATGAAATTATTAATTCATATTGCGAGAAGATTACACAAATCGGCGATAATGATGCAACGATATGCAAGATAGAAAATAATAATCGCGACGGCTATTATCTAACAATTACAAAGAAACGCTTCGACAACGCTATGAAAAACAAGAGAGAACTGATGAACTCTTTTGAAAAGAAGTTATTATCATCTTCATCTTCGACGTATAAGCTAACAAACGCCGCTATAATTAGCGAAAGCAATAATATTGCCGAGTATAGCCAGCAAATATCACAAGCAGTTCTTAGCCATTACAAGGATTTTGTGATTAATTTCGTAAATAAAAATGGGAATATCTTAGATATCTTAGTAAAATATTTAGTTCGCGTTGATATTGCCGCAAATTCTGCGAAGAATGCGTTCGATTATTGCTACACACGTCCTATAATAGATAAAATAACAACCTCTGAGAAGTCATCTTTTATAGAGGCTACAAATATGCGACATCCAATAATTGAGAGAATACAAGATGATTTCCAATATGTCGGCAATAATATATCACTAAATCAAAATGGTATTCTGCTATATGGCATAAATGCATCAGGCAAATCTTCGTTTATGAAAGCAGTCGGTTTAAATATCATTATGGCTCAGGCGGGGATGTTCGTATCTGCATCGACATTTAAGTATTACCCTTATAATAGCATATTTACGAGAATATCAGGGTTAGACAACATTTATAAAGGGATGTCTAGTTTTACAATTGAGATGACGGAATTAAGGAATATTCTTAAAAGATGCAATAAGTTCAGTTTAGTTATCGGAGATGAAATATGCTGCGGGACTGAATCAATATCGGCGATTTCTATTGTAGCGAGCGGAATTGATACGCTAATAGATAAAGGAGCGTCCTTTATATTTGCTTCGCATCTTCACGAATTAACAAAACTAACGACTATAAAAGCCAATATCAATAAATCTAAGCTATTTGTCAAGCACATTAGAATAACTTTTGATGAAAATAATAATATCATATATGACAGGGTAATTCAAGAGGGACAAGGGAATAATAATTATGGCATAGAAGTATGTCGGACGCTAGATATGCCAATGGATTTTATGAAAAATGCCGAGTTAAATAGAAAAGAGGTTGAATGCATTAACAAGAACATCTTAAATAAGAAAAACTCGAGGTATAATTCTAAAATAGTCATTGATATGTGCAATATTTGCAATAAGAACAAGGCTGAGGAGACGCATCACATTATATATCAACATACGGCTGATAAAAATGGTTTCATTAATAATGCGTTCCACAAGAATGCTAAGCATAACTTAGTTGCTATATGCAAAGAGTGCCATCTCAAAGAGCATACTGGTAAAATCAAGATTGAATGCTGGGTGTCGTCTTCAAAAGGTCGGAAACTAATATGCGATTATAATTATGGAAGCGGTAGCGGAGGTAGCAGTTGTGGTGTGAGCAGCGTTGCGGATGATAGCAGTTGTGTAGAAGATAGCGGGATTGACGGAGGAACTGACTATGATAGCGGCATCGATGATGATAGGTAAATTTGCTTAATGATTTGTTAAGAACCCTCTAATTATTTTTATCAATATATATATCACAATATATATATATCAATATATATATATCAATATATATAAAAAGAAAACACATATATAGATATAACAAGGAACAAAAAATAAAAAGATGCGTGTTATTAAGCGTAACGGCGAAATGGAGGACGTTAGTTTTGATAAGGTATTAAATCGGTTGAAGAACCTTTCATCTGGATTAACTATTGATGTTTCAGAGATTGCCCAAAAAGTATGCTCGCGTATTTATGATGGTGTCAAAACATACGAATTGGACGAACTTGCCGCGCATTTGTGTAGCAGTATGTCGATAGAACACCCTGACTATAGCCTATTAGCATCGCGCATTATAATATCAAATCATCATAAAAATACATCTCCATCGTTTAGCGAAACCATACAGGTATTATATAATAATGTGGATAATCATAATAATCCTATTCCTCTTGTATCTGAGGAATTATATAATATTGTTAGTAAAAATAAGGAAAAACTTAATACAATCATAGATTACCAGAGGGATTATTTATTTGATTATTTTGGATTTAAGACACTTGAAAGAGCATATCTATTGCACGTTAATAAGAAGATTATTGAGCGCCCTCAGCATATGTGGATGCGCGTCGCTATTGGCATTCACGGCAATGATATTAAGGATGTTCTCCAGACATACGATTTAATGAGTAAAAAATACTTCACACACGCTACACCTACGCTGTTTAATGCTGGAACAAATCGCCCGCAATTGAGCAGTTGTTTTTTGTGCAGTATTAATGATGATAGCGTATTGGGTATCTTTGATTCGCTAAAAGAGGTCGCTTTAATTTCTAAATATGCTGGAGGTATTGGTTTGCATATTCATCAAATTCGAGGTAATGGCAGCCATATCAGAGGAACGAATGGAACGTCAAATGGTATCATACCGATGCTAAGAGTTTTCAATAATACTGCTAGATACATCGACCAAGCAGGAAAACGTCTAGGTAGTATTGCGGTATATCTTGAAACGTGGCATTGCGACATAGAGAGTTTCTTGGAACTTAAGAAAAATCACGGGAGTGAAGAGGACAGGTGCAGAGATTTGTTTTTGGCTTTGTGGATTTCAGACCTTTTTATGGAAAGAGTTAAAAGCGAAGGCAAGTGGTCGCTTATGTGTCCTGATAAATGCCCTCTACTAAGCGATGTATATGGAGACGACTTTAAAGAACTATATGAAAAATACGAAAGCGAAGGCAAATATGTTAAGCAAATCAATGCTCAAGACCTCTGGTTTAAGATTTTGGAGGCTCAGATTGAGCAAGGTGTTCCCTATATTTTATATAAAGATGCTGCGAACAAAAAGAGCAACCAGAAAAACTTGGGAACTATCAAGTCGAGCAATTTATGTGCAGAGGTATTGATTTATTCGTCCCCTAAAGAAACTGGTGTATGCAATCTGGCTTCTATATGCCTCCCTTCATATGTAGAGGATGGCAAATTCAACTTTGATAAATTACACGATATTACAAAGGTTATCACAAAGAACCTGAACAAGGTGATTGATAAAAACTTCTATCCTATTGAAAAAGCGCGTATCTCTAATTTAAAGCATCGACCTGTAGGTATCGGTGTTCAGGGGCTCGCGGATGTTTTCATAATGTTAAGACACCCTTTTGAAAGTGAAAATGCCAAGCAGTTAAATAAGGATATTTTTGAAACTATTTATCACGCGGCAGTTGAAGCCTCTATGGAATTATCAAAGAAACGCCATAAAATTATTAATGATATGAAAAATATTAATAACAAATTATTAGACGAGGATATCAATAACTATATTAATGAGTTTGAGAGGGATATCCCAAATCCTAAATATATCGGTGCTTATAGTTCATTTGAAGGAAGCCCTATTTCACAAGGCTTATTTCAATTTGATTTATGGAATACACAGCCTAGTTCGCGATATGATTGGGATAACCTTCGTGCTGACATAAAGGAGTATGGAGTTCGCAATAGCTTGCTGCTTTCCCCGATGCCTACTGCTTCTACGTCGCAAATTATGGGTTTTAATGAGAGTTTTGAGCCATTCACTAATAATATTTTCCAGCGCAAAACATTGAGCGGTGAGTTCATTATCATTAATAAATACTTGATTAATGATTTGATTAGCAAAGGTCTTTGGAATAAGGATCTGAAAGATACTATTATCTTACACGAAGGAAGTGTGCAAAATATCCAAGAGATTGATGATGAATTAAAAGCGATTTATAAGACGGCGTGGGAGATTAAACAGCGCAATATCATAGATATGTCTGCAGACAGAGGGCAATACATTTGCCAAACACAAAGCCTTAATATATTTATGGAGGAGCCCGACTTTCAAAAGTTGTCTTCTATGCATTTCTATGCACACTCTAAAGGGCTGAAAACGGGTTCTTATTATCTCCGCACAAGACCTAAGGCGAAGACACAGCAATTCACAATTGACCCTGATTTTGCTAAAAAAAAGAGAAGATGTGTTGAAGATAACGGAGATAGTTGCTTACTATGCTCGGCATAATAATACAATAATACTTTACTTTGATATCTTTGATTATTTTTTATGAATTATTATAACTATTTATAACTATTTATAACTATTATATAAATATATATTGCTATTATAATATAATGTCTTCTACAACTACCACAAATATAGAACCTCTCCTAGAGCCTAATACTCGTCTTACTATTTTCCCTATAGAGCATTATGATATGTGGGAAATGTATAAGAAGGCTCTGAGTTGTTTCTGGACATCGGAGGAATTAGACCTAAGCAAGGATATGGCTGATTTTAATAAATTAAATAATAATGAGAGGTTTTTTATTAAGCAGATACTTGCATTCTTTAGTTCGAGTGATACCATTGTTAATATTAATTTAGGGGAGCGCTTCTTAAATGAAGTTCAAGTGTTAGAAGCGAAGTTTTTCTATGCTTTTCAAATGTCGATTGAGAATATTCATTCTGAAACTTACTCGCTATTGATTGATACATACTTCAAAGAACCTAGCGAAAAACACGAAGCGCTTGATGCAATTAATTATATGCCTTGTATTAAGAAAAAAGCAGAATGGTGTTTCAAATGGATTAATGATGAAAGCGCACCATTCTCGCAAAGACTTATTGCATTCGCATTAGTAGAAGGTGTGTTTTTTAGTGGCGCTTTTTGCAGTATTTTTTGGCTAAAAGAAAGAGGTCTTATGCAAGGGCTATCATTCTCCAATGAATTAATTAGCAGGGACGAAGGTATGCACGTGGAATTCGCGGTTCTTCTATATTCAAAAATAGAAAATCGTCTATCTCAAGAAATTGTCCATAAGATTGTTAAAGAAGCTGTTGAAGTCGAGAAAAACTTCATTATCGAAAGTATCCCTTGTTCAATGCTTGGGATGAATGCTGATTTGATGTCTATTTATATTGAGTTTGTTGCCGACAGGTTATTAACACAATTAAATTATGATAAAATATGGAACTCTAATAATCCCTTCCCTTTTATGGAGAGGATATCTATTGAAACAAAAACTAACTTCTTTGAAAGCCGCGTTTCACAATATAGTAAAGCAAACGTTGGAAGCAAACAAGAGCACAATGATATGCGCAAATTCAGTCTTGATGCTGATTTCTAGTAATACTAGGCATTTGCATTGTATTATTTTTATTGTGTAGAATATATGAAGAAGACTTCTTATACTTAAAGAAATCTAATATAATTTTATTTATAATGAACCGATTTCAAACAATTTTCAACGAAATTAACCGCTTTATAAAATATATGATTTTTGATGAATACATTATATACTCCAAAAAATACTTTCATTGTATGAATGAAATCATTATTGTATTAGATAATACATTGAGCAAAATACATAATATATACTTTAAATATATATTATATCCAAAAATAAAGGCATTATAACTTCTTTTATTGTATCTAATATTCTTATTGGATACGCTTAACTAATATCTTGCTGCGAAAGGCATAGCTTGATTTCACCTAGAGATGCTATGGTATATCTTAGAATAATTGGGTAGTTATTTTTAAGATATATTTCTACTGTGTTCGACAGGTTAGTGCATTTTGTAAATATAGACAAGTATTTAAGACTGAATATTCCTTGAATTATTTCTTGGTCTTCTTCGCCGCTATTCTTTTTTATTGTGATTGCTTGCGATTTCTCAGACCCTAAGATAGTCTCCTGATGGCAGAAGTCCCCTTTGCAACTCAAAATCAGTTTATCATTAATGTTCCTGAACTCAATGAATTCGGCTAAATTATGCATATCGCGAATAATCTTTTGAAGATACGAAGATGGCATATTAATAATTGTATGAAAATCCACAGGAGGTATTTGGATATTTAGCACATCTATGTCTAGCACAGACAACTTATAATTTGTTTTATAGTTCTTCTCATTGTTATCGATAGTAATACCAAGATGATTTGGGTCGTCTTTCAAGATATATAATGATAATATGTCGTTGTTCGTAATTGTCTTTATAAGCGCGTGCAGCCTCAGCATATTTATCCCAACATATTGCTTCTTCTCGCATTGATATATCTCAAATTTATCCGCTTCAAGTTTAAGATGTATCAAAACAATATGCGTGTTATCCATTGCAACTATTTTAATACCTGTCTCATCTATCTCTAAATTAACATCCATAAGTATTTCTTTCAGAGCATCTATTACTTGTTTAAATGTAGAAGCCTGAATTGTTTTAATATTTAGCAAATATATATTATTATCATCCATTTAATATTCCTAATGGATTAATCCCTTATATATTTTGTATTACTTACTTGCTCCCGACCTTTTTCTTTTGCTAGGAAGAACTCCTTGCTTAGAACCTTGCTTAGCACCTTGCTTAGCACCTTGCTTAGCAGTATCATCTATTTTACTTTCAATAGTTAATATAAGAGGTTTGTGGTCTGTCATATCACCATATAAATTATCTTTTATTTCTCCAAAACCATCATATATCTCGGTGCTGAAAGTATAATTTTCACGTAATGAATTATGAACCCAAAAGTGGTCTATTACATTGTTTCCTCTTGAATTTGTTGGATTTATTTTTCCGTCAGTTTTTATATTAGTTGGTTGTATATATTCATAACCTCTTTCTTGCAATAATTCAAATGGTGCATTATTCCAAGAAATTAATTGGTCTTTACTTAAAGTCGCCTTACCTTTATCACCACAATTGTTAGGACATTTTTGTATTAGATATACACCAAGTTTGTCTTGCAATCCTGATTCTTCTGCAGTTAAAGAGCCTTCTGTATCATCATTTCCGTCGGATGATGATGATGATGCTTTCTTACTACAAGAAACATAGTATGCTATTTGGTCATCGTACATTTGATTTAATAAATCTGGATCCTCGCAAAAAACAGAATTAAAATCACCCGATATAATATCAGGTAGTTGATTTAATACTTTTCTCAATAATTCTAGTTTAATATCTAAATATATTTTAAATGTAGCATCGCTTAATTCTGTATCTACAAAACGCCCGCCTTCTAAATGTAAATTTGCAATAGTAATACCAAACCGAGTATCCGTTATAATTATAGCATTTCTTGGCACAATACCTTTGCAAAATTGTAGAGAGGTGCTAATACACATATTAAAAACAAACCTCTTTGTGTCTTTTTCTTCTTTTAATGAATATGCTTTAACACTTTCACTCGTATCATATACAATATCGTGTTGGTCTTCTTGCGTAAGCAGCAAATCTACTCTCTTTTCACTGATTAATTTTTTAAACTTTTCTATAAAATTATCTCGTTTTGTATTATACCCATTCCAACTATAAGCATTTAATAAGCATACTGCTACCTTTTTTTCTTCATCTGCTACCTTTTTTTCTTCATCTGCTACCTTTTTTTCTTCATCTGCTACCTTTTTTTCTTCATCTGCTACCTTTTTTTCTTCATCTGCTACCTTTTT
>Ga0114970_10000126_pt1 | contig 49797 bp, 36 predicted proteins | sample M_140205_XF_Meta_FD_87030 | JGI IMG/M metagenome (GOLD analysis project Ga0114970, IMG submission 87030) | Freshwater microbial communities from Lake Montjoie, Canada to study carbon cycling - M_140205_XF_MetaG | ecosystem: Environmental > Aquatic > Freshwater > Lake | place: Lake Montjoie... | reverse complement strand
GTGTTTTGTGTATCAGCAGGTTTGTCCTCTGCTACAGCCGCTGCCTTGCCGTTGCAAATGTCCAACAGCGTTTTGCCTTTGAGTTCAATGTCTTTGCCCAAGCGCCCGTACTTGTCGCCTTGTGCCTGTGCGCCATAGGGTATAGCAGTACATTCGTAGATTGCACCAGCAGAAGTCACTGATACATTCATTTGATTGATTTTAATTGGTAGATACTTGGTGAGTCTTTCTGACTCGTCAATGAGTTTACCGTTGTCATCATAGCCAATAAACTTGACCTTTAGCATCCAAGGCAACTCAAGGTAATTCTTTTCTTTAAGACCATCTTTGGTAAAGTCGTAGAGTTCTTCAATGAAGCTCATGCCATAAGGCTCAGTAATCTTAAAGTGAAACTCTTGAATGTTAGTGCCACGAGCGTCAGCACTTTGTCCAACAATGCCCTTCATTGTCAGGTCATCAATGTAGAAATCTTTAGTAAAGTATTTTTTGCCTTGCCCCTTAGGCCATTGTGCTTTGGTCTGTCCTGTGCCACCTGTGGCTATAATTGGCACCCAGTCGTTGACATCGTACTTGGTGGGATTGCTTTCTAGCATCTTGTTGTACATCTGCGGAGTGGTTAACTCCAATGATAGATTATAAGTGTAGCTGGAAAATATTCGCAGTGGATTAGGACGCAGGATCGCTGGCTTGACTGTTGGATCAGTGGGGCGGGGACTTTCAATTGTTTTAACCTGCTTGGCCAAGGCCGCATCGTCGGCGCTGACTGTTTTGGTAGTAGCAGTTGTTGAATCTGCTACTACTTTAGTGGCAGGATCTTTAACAGTTGGATCGTCCTGTGGTTTTTGCGTACTGGCAGTGCTGTCGCCGGCGGCCTGCTTGTCTTTGACTGCGGTAGCGGCACTGTCTGCTGGTTTTTCTTCTGGCTTGGCCGCTTCAGCTTTCGCCTTGGCCACTTGTGCTTTTTTGCTGTCAGTGGTACCTTGAATAGAAGGAGCATTTTTCAGTTGATTAACTATGTCCTTTCTATTGGCTATAGTCGATGACCCGTTAACTGCTTTTTTATCGCTCTCACTGAGCGTCATGAATGCATCAGCGGCAAGTTTGTCCTGTCTTGCTTTTTCTTCGTTAATTGCCGTGCGCCAGGCCTGGTATTCGTTGTTAATTGCATCAAGCTGTGCTGTTGCGTCAGCGGCTGTTAGGTCAACAGCTTCTAAACGTTCTAAGAACTCAGCACGTTCAATCAGTTTACCACGTACATAGTCGTTGACTGCTTGATACAGCGCAATTGTTTCGTCGAAAGTTGCCATTGATTATAGTCCCAGGGCTGCTTTAAGATTAGCTAGTTTAGGCAAGAAGATAGTGGTGCCAGTGGTGAAGTCGCCCAAGGGATCCACCAGTGTGTTGGGATTGCGCTGTGCAAACACCCACCACAGACGTGCATCGCTGTACAAGTCATAGGCCAGCAGGTCTGGTCTAGTGTGATAGGTTGCAGTGATTTCAAAACTAACATCGTCTGCTTCTGCAGGCACAGTACGTGGAGAGAACATGCCTAATGCTGTCTTGCTGGCATTGAGATCTGTGTTGTAGTAAGGACTGTATGCGGAGTATGTAACTGTCATTGTGTTGATCCTATGTTAGATTTTTGCCATTGATGGTAATCGCTGGCGGTACACTATACCAACTGGCGCTGTAGCTAGGTAATGCGGCAAAGTCAACTGATGATTGTCGAGTTGATGTTAAGGTACCTAGTGAATTTAATGCGCTAGAGGCAGAGTTTTTTGCAGACAAGTATGCTGGTTCCGTGGAGGCCGCTAGGTTAAACTGATCTTGCGTCAGTCCATAGTATGGAGCACCTGCGTCAATGTTAGCCTGTCTTCTTGCTATGTCCTTTTGTTCAGAAGCAATAGACTGCTGTATCTCAGCTATGCTTGTAAAACCACCAGGAGTTGGAAAAGTCATAGTTCCGTTTTGTACTGCGGCCAATTCTGCTTGATCTTTGGCCAAATCTGCTTGATGGCTTGCTTGATTTCTATTTAACATTGCTAGATACGTTGCAGAGTAATCGGTGATGGCTTGTTTTATACCATCATATGCACTTTGAACCTGTGAAATTATTTGATCTCGTTGTGCTATAAAATCATCTGTAGCTTGTTTTTTGGCTGCAATCGAACTGGCTGCGGCTGCTTCATCTTTGGGCTGAGTGCTGTCGCCACCATTGCCTGTGGCGTTAGCATTAGTGGATGCTGAGTCTGCACCTGTTCCACTTGACCCACCGCCAACTGTTGTAGTTGATTTTCCGCTGGCATCAATATTAGTAGTAGTAACTTTCGTTACACCATTAACTGTTTCTGTGGTTACTTCTGTAGTAGAGCCATCATTATTGCGAGTTGTTGTTTTTTCTTTAGTTACTTCATTCTTGCTGTCGGTGCCTGAGCCAGTTGCCGCAGGATTGACACCGTCGCCGTCCCCGGCACTATTGCCACTGGTACCAACATTGCTATCTGGTTCAGCCATATTGCTATTAGTGGTGTTGCTGTTGGCTGTGGCAACATTGCCTGTTTCATTGGTTTTAGCGGCAGGGGTTGTTGTTGCAGGGGTTGTTGTTACAATAGGAGTAATAACCTGTTTACCCAATAGTCTTACTTTGCCGGATGCGTAATCTTGTGTACCAAAGAAGTTTGTGGCAAACTCTCTACTAAAAACTGGGTTCATTGTTACAGTAATCTGAAACGATGCTGGCAACTTAGTAACTTCTGTTGTGCCGTTGACTGCTACAGCCAGTGACAGTAGGTCAACATCTGTTCCGTAGGTTACATCAACGCTAGTGATAACAACTGGTATACTATCAAAACCCATTAGCCCTAGTCCGTATAAACGTGCCACAGCTGGTGGTGCACCTTTCATGTTGTTAGCAGTATCGTTGGCATTAAACATTTTAGTCATTGCCTGTAGAAAGCGTATGACTGCAATACAGTAGCGACCTTCGCGTGGGTTTCTGATTAAAAATTCTCCAGTTAGCGATATTGGCTTCACTGCACTGTTTTGGTAATTAAAAAATGTAAAGTTGCTGTGCGTTAAATCTGTGCTTTGGTAACGTGCTTCGTGGCCGATGGTAATGCTAGGCTGTATTGGGAATATAACACCGTCTGTTTCTTTCAGCGGTTTTAATAAATCGTTCTTAGGATCTTTGTAAAAAATGTTAGGGCTCTGCGGAGCAAGAGCAATACGCACACGCATGTCTTCTTTTTTAACACCGCCCAATGAAACAGACGGAGCCGCCGGGTTCTTAGAAGGCGGCTTTGCGCCGGCCGCAACACCAGCGGCTTCTAAACGAACTGCCGAAGGATCAGTGTTTGCTACTTTGGCGCCAGCTTCAATCGAAGACTGAGTGGCTGCTTCGGCGGCTGCTGCCTTTCTTTGTGCTTCAGCGTAGGTATCCTGTTCGTTAATACTTTCTTGATTGGCAGTAATGTTAGGGTTAGGAACAGGGCTTGTAGTTGCTTCAGCAGGAGGTGGATTTTCACTGTTACCGCTTTCACCTGCGGCGCTGTCTGGTGTAGCCACAGCCACCGGTGCAGGTTGTGTAGCCTCTTTGACACGTTGGTCAATGGCTGTTTGATATTCAGAGTTAATATAAGCTATTGCTTCGTCGGCTGCTGAAATATCCGAGTTTGCATTGGCAATTTTCTTTTCGTAGCTGGCAATTTCAGCTTCTCTACTGGCTTTTCTTTTTTCATACGATGCGGCATTAGGGTCAAGAGCTGCCAATTCGGCTTTTAGATCATTGAGCTGTGGTTGTAGTTCGGCAATTAACCGTTGTCTACTGAGTTTAATACGGTTGAGCGAAGTTATTGCTGCTTCTGCTGACACACCAACACCAACAGCAAGAATGGTATTGGTGTCTGGATTGCTGATCTGCAGGGTGATCCTGCTGGCAATTACCAGCGGGTCACTGCCCGGTGTAGGTGTTCCAATTGTAGTGTTAATGGCCATATATGTTTTGCTCTTTTGGTTAAGACAATGCTTGCTTTTATACTTATCACTGCGTATAATATAAGTATATTATGGAGGCCGAATACACATGGCTAAGGTTAACTATCTAAACAATCGTGACATTTTGAAAGAAATTCACAAAAGCAAGACCACGTACTGCTCGTTTATCGACCCTGAAAACGACCATCAATTTGATGTTATTCTGCCAACACTGGACAAGATCAACAGGACCAGCATCAAGGCCGCACGTGAAGCCCGAGCCGACCGTATTAAACGCGAAACAGGCACAGAAGTAGACTACAAGAAGATTCCCAAGACTGAGCTTGTGTTCCGTGTCACTACCTGGACACACATTCCAATTGCCCCTCCCAAGGTGCCCAAGAACGCCGGCAAGACTAAAAAGCTCTTGGAAGAAATTGAAATTGAAGACACCAGCGAAGACGATGCAGAGCTAGAAAAGATTGTGACCTTGCCGGCTGAAGCCAAGGCACATGTCAAGTTGAACTTCCCTCCATTCTGGCACTATCGTTTGGATGAAAACGATGAGCCGTTCCTTGTGGGCAAGAGTCACTGGATTGGCGGCATGGAAAACGGACACTTCAGCAGAGAACACGGCGCTATGACCAAGAAGCTGGCGCACATGTTCATGAAGCTCTGTGAACGCTATGCCACTCGTAGTAACTGGCGCGGCTATACCTACAACGATGAAATGCGTAGCCAGGCCCTGCTACAGTTGAGCCAGATTGGTCTACAGTTTGACGAGTCCAAGAGTCAGAATCCCTTTGCCTACTACACAGCAACCATTACCAACAGCTTTACACGCATCTTAAACATTGAAAAGAAGAATCAAAACATTCGCGATGACATCCTAGAAGCCAACGGCCTAAGTCCAAGTTACACACGTCAGCTCAATTGGGGCTGGAACAGTGGTGGCGGTGGTGACGGCGGCGGCGAAGAATAATATATATGGGTGACAGGTTAACCATTGGTATAAGTTTCCCTGGAGATACGTCCATACTTGAAGTATACAATCTTGCCAAGACCAATCGTATTGTTAAAGTTGTAGATTCGGGAATTTTTACCAAGTTCAGTGATCCCACCGAGTTTGGGCGTATGTTTGAACATCTGTGGGCCGCTGACGAAGTGCAATTCACTGCTCCTTATATCCCAGTGGCATCCTACGAGCTGCCAGCTGTTGTGTACACTGTGCCTAGAACCGGTACTCATGTTGTTAAAGAAGTACACGGTATTAACAATTTTGTACACTTTGAGCATTGGTTAACATTGAACCATCCTTTGCTGAATACGCTGTTACGTTCACGTTATATAGTTGGTGTTGCACGTAAAAACTTAATTGACATAGTGTGCAGTAAAGAAATTAATAAAGTTACCCCCGGGGTAATGATAACCACTAATTTGCCCGGCAGCCTGAAAAGAAACACCGACATAGTCAAACAGCTACCCCCAATTACCGTTGACCTTGAGAGAGTAGGCGACTACCTGGAAGAAATGGTAAATTACTACAACCAACTAATAGCACTAAAAACTATGTTCAGCAAGCATGTGAGCTTCTGTCTACTTGATGACCTTGCAATACGAGAAGATCTTAAAGTTGTTAAAAATCCATATCGTTACCAAGACCTGATTGTCAACTATCAAGAGGTCTGTGACCTAGTAAATGCCCAGCATCAGCCGGCCTATGAATATATGACCAACCGAGTGATAACCCACTGCGGGCTTGCGCTATCGGGCGTAAAGTTTCCATCCGTGAACAATTTTAGTTAATCATTATCGTAGACCTTGGTCTACATTTCTGTTATACTGGTACAATGAGTAATCTATTCAAACGAGCAATCTGTTTCACTGACATCCACTTTGGCCTTAAGGGCAATAGCGTTACCCACAACGAAGACTGTTTAAATTTCGTCAAGTGGGCTATTGCATTGGGGCGAGAGCGCGGATGCGACACTGCAATCTTCCTGGGTGATTGGCACAACAACCGATCAAGTATCAATGTGTTAACACTAAACTACAGTCTTGAAGCCATAGAAGCACTAAGCAAGGGCTTTGATCGTGTACACTTCATACCCGGCAATCATGATCTCTACTACAGGGATCGTCGCGATACACAAAGCGTTAGCTGGGCACGTAATGTTCCAAACATCAACATTGTCAACGACTTTTACACAGAAGGCGATGTAACCATAGTGCCTTGGCTAGTAGGTGATGACTGGAAGCGACTGCAAAAAGACACCAACAAGTATATGTTTGGGCACTTTGAGCTGCCAAACTTCTACATGAATGCCATGGTCAAGATGCCCGAAGTTGGAGAAGTACGTGCTGGACACTTCCAGGGTGTAGAGAATGTGTTCTCCGGACACTTCCATAAGCGGCAGACTGATCGTAACATTACCTACATGGGCAATTGCTTCCCGCACAACTACGCCGATGCCGGCGACGACGAGCGTGGCGCAATGATCTTAGAGTGGGGGCAAGATCCTGAGTTTGTTGCTTGGCCAGACGCTCCGCAGTATAGAATTCTTGGTCTAGCCAGCTTGATTGACAATGCAGATGCGCTGTTAAAGCCCAAGGCTCACATTCGTGTCAATATTGACATTGACATTAGCTACGAAGAAGCCAACTTCATCAAAGAAACTTTTGTAAACAAGTATCAACTACGAGAACTCAGTTTGATTCCTGCCAAGAACGAAGAACATGCTGTGGACCTTGCTCCTGGCGAAATCAAGTTTGAGAGTGTAGACCAAATTGTCAGCAATCAATTGACCAACATTGAAAGCGACTTCTACGATCCAAACTTACTAATACAAATATACCGCGAGCTTTAATGTTTAAAGTAAAAACACTTACAGTTAAAAACTTCATGAGCGTGGGTAATTCCACGCAGGCCATCAACTTTGATCGCAAGGACCTTGTGTTGGTCTTGGGCGAGAACCTAGACCTAGGTGGCGACGACACAGGCGCACGTAATGGTACAGGCAAGACCAGTATCATCAATGCCTTGAGCTACGGCTTGTACGGGCAGGCTCTAACCAACATCAAGAAAGACAACTTGATCAACAAGACCAACAGCAAGGGCATGTTGGTCACAGTAGAGTTTGACTTCAACAGCCAAAGCTACAAGATCGAGCGTGGACGCAAACCAAACACACTGAAGTTTTACATCAACAACATTGAACAGGCCATCACAGACGAAAGTCAAGGTGACAGCCGCGAAACACAAGCAGAAATTGAAAAGATGTTGGGCATGAGCCACGACATGTTCAAGTATGTGCTAGCCCTCAATACCTACACTGAACCGTTCCTTAGCCTGGGTGCTGGAGGTCAGCGTGTGATCATTGAGCAGTTGTTGGGCATTACCTTGCTCAGCGAAAAAGCTGACTCTCTCAAAGAACTAGTGCGTGGCACAAAGGATGCTGTTAGTGCAGAGGATGTGCGTATCAAGGCTGTGCAAGAAGCCAACCGGCGTATGCTTGAACAGATCGAAAGCGTCAAACGCCGGCAAAGCCTTTGGATCAAGAAGCACAACGAAGATGTTGATGCCTTAACACAAAGCATCAGTGACCTAGAGCACATTAATATTGACGCAGAGATTGCCGCACATCGTGCTTTGATTGTGTTCAATCAAACCAAGAAAGATCTACAGGATCTACAGGCGGCTGCACTTAGAGCCAAGCAAGATCGTGATCGTGAAGATAAAATTATTGCCAAGCTCAAGAAAGAAATTGCGAGTCTCAGCAAACACGAATGTCATGCATGTGGACAAGCGTTTCATGATGATCGCCAAGAACAAACATTGGTTGTTAAACGTCGAGAACTTGAAGAAGCCACTGCCAATCTTACTGCACATATAGAAAGCGTCAGCACCATTGACGGTGCTGTGATTGAAATTGGCGCATTAGGCCGGGCACCAAAGGTATTCTATGACAACGAGTCAGATGCGCTTAAACACCAAGCAAGTATTGCCAGCCTACGCACTCAGTTAACTGCCAAACAAGCAGAAGCTGATCCGTATGCAGATCAAATTGTTGAAATGAGCGAACAGGCCATTGTTGAAATCAGCTACGATGCCATGAACGAACTCACAAGACTACAAGAACATCAAGAGTTCTTGCTTAAACTACTGACCAACAAAGATTCGTTTATTCGCAAGAAGATCATTGAGCAGAACTTGACCTACCTGAACTCACGCTTGAGTTTTTATCTAGAGAAGATGGGCTTGCCACATCAAGTCAAGTTCCTAAACGACCTGAATGTTGAAATCACAGAGTTGGGTAGAGACTTAGACTTTGATAATCTATCACGTGGTGAACGCAATAGACTTATTCTCAGCTTGAGCTGGGCATTCCGCGATGTCTGGGAAAGTTTATATCAACCCATCAACTTGTTGTTTGTTGACGAACTCATTGACAACGGACTTGATGCCAGTGGTGTTGAGAATGCCATGAGTGTGCTGAAGAAAATGTCGCGTGATCGTCAAAAGAGTATCTGGCTTGTTAGCCACAGAGATGAACTCAGCAGTCGCGTGTCCAGTATCCTGCACGTGGTCAAAGAAAACGGCTTTACCAGCTATAACACGGATGTTGAAACACTATGAAACTACACCGATATCACGAACTGTACATGGACATTGCACGCCGGGTAGCAGAGATGAGCTATGCTCGACGGCTACACGTTGGCGCTGTTGTTGTCAAAGACGGCCGCATTATTTCCATGGGATGGAATGGCATGCCTGCGGGATGGGACAACAACTGCGAAAATGTTGAGTGGATGGACCGCGGCGCAGGCGGTTGGTTAGACCCAGAAGAAATCAAAGAAAAGTGGCCTTTTGAAGGCATTTACATGGACAAGAACGGCGAAGAGTATATCAGTCGCTATCGTCTTAAAACTAAGCCCGAGGTACTTCATGCTGAATCAAACGCTATTGCAAAACTGGCGAAGTCTAATGACAGTGGTAGTGGGGCTGACTTATTTGTTACTCACGCTCCTTGTATCGAGTGTGCCAAGCTCATTCATCAGTCAGGCATTAGTCGTGTATTCTATAGTGAAAACTATAGAGATGATTCGGGAGTCCGCTTCCTTGAAAACTCCGGTGTTGAAATAAGCAAACTATGATCAAGGTTCTTCACATTGAGCCAACTACAGCCTGCAATGCAGCCTGTCCTCAGTGTGCCCGCGAACAAGATCCTGCCTTTGATAAGACCAAGCTAGATCATTTGACACTAGCACAAGTTCAAAGACACTTTAGCGACGAAGCTATCCGTGGCCTAGACAAGATGTTCATGTGTGGCGACTATGGCGATCCTGCCGCAGGACAGCACACACTAGAAATCTTTCGTTACTTCCGGCAGGTAAATCCTGCTATCACGCTGGGTATGAACACCAATGGTAGCCTGCGTAACATCGGCTGGTGGCAAGAACTTGCAGGGCTATTAAATCAAGAACGCGACTATGTTATCTGGAGTCTCGATGGACTGGAAGATACCAATCACATCTACAGAGTTAACACCATCTGGTCTAAGATCATGGAAAACGCCGAAGCATTTATACGTGCAGGCGGCCGTGCTCACTGGGAAATGTTGGTCTACGAACACAACGAACATCAAGTAAAAGATTGTAGAGATCTAGCTCGCAGGTTGTGTTTCCGTTGGTTTCGTGTTAAAGTTAGTAGACGCTTTAACACATACCCTGTGGAATTTTTACATCCTCCACGCGGTTATGTCAACAGCATTGCACAAGGAAACATCGAGTGTCAGGCTTTAAAAGAATCCAGTGTGTACCTTTCTGCCAAGGGTGTGTTACATCCTTGCTGTTGGCTAGGCTATCCAAACGGGGCAACGCTTGATCAGTTTGATGATATTAAAAAATCCTGGGCTACCAAGCCACATTCTATATGTCAAAGCACTTGTGCGGCAGTAAAAAAACAAACAAACTTCACTAATCAATGGAAAAGCGAAGAAGAACTATGTTAAAATTCACCTCTTATGGCACCACCAATGCATCTTTTTGAAAAATATTACAACTCCTCAGAGCGCAGATAACTACTACACATGCCCAGTCCCAGTAAAGCCAAAGGAAACAGTTACGAACGTCAGGTTGCTGACTTTTTAACCAATCTCTACGGCGAAAAGTTTATCCGAGCTCCAGGTTCGGGTGCTTATGTGGGTGGCAAAAACCAGGCTCGTAAACAATTTCTCCACGAAGGCCAAATTCGCAACTTCAAGGGCGACATAGTTCCAGGACAAAGTTTCCCAAAGTTAAATGCCGAATGTAAATCATATAAAGACTTTCCGTTTCATCAGTTATTTCAAGGACAAGTTAAAATTTTAGAATCATGGATTGAGCAATGCATGGACGTTGCAGATCCTGGAGACTTTAATCTACTGTTCATGAAGTTTAATCGCAAAGGCACCTTTGTAGCATTTGAAGTCAAACATCTCCCACAAATCAAAATAGAAAAGTCAGTACAGTACGAAACTGTTAAACAAGGCTCATGGATCTTCATGGACTTTGATACATTTTTTGAACTAAACGCAGACGTCGTCAAAGACCTCTGCAAGTAATTAATCATAGCAACGTTGTTTGGTCGAGGCTGCTCGACTCCCATTGAGGTTGTACAGGTTGTGCTGTGCCGTCAGACGCTTGGGTGTTGCAGGGAAAGACACTAACCTAAGGTGTCAAAAGATCTAGGCTCTGAGAAAAAGCAACCTAGGGTTATGTAAAGTTCGCTTGTTAGGGCATTACATAGCATCCGTTGGATCGAATCTTGAGTAGGGAGTACCGGCTAACCGCTTCCGTGCTGTAACAGCAATCTCATTTAACACAGTGTGATAAAAGAACTCAGATGAAGCTCTTGTCATGATTTGCCCGGCAACGGGTGAATTGTGACTGAATCTAGATGAAACTATCGCACAAGCGTTATAGTTAAAGATAGAAAAAAAGTTTCTGAGCGTAAGCGAAAGAAACAGACTTACGCAGTAAGTCTTAGAAGGACAGTAATAAAAGTTGCTTAGAAAAAAGGAAGTCTTGATTTTTTAGTTGTTTCTAAATTCTCTTTGATGATGTCACCAACAATACTTCTTTCGCTTTGACTGAGGTTCATAGCTTCTTCGTAGCTGAGTCCACCACGCATGTACCAAGTCATCTTGAGCAGATCACTTTTGATATTCGCCACTTCTTTTTCCATGGTCTTTAACAGCTCTTGGACTCTATCGGCGTCCAGGTTCAAGAGCCTTAGACGAAAAAACTTCCGTAATCCAGTGAGAACGGAACTTTGAACTTGTAACTGCATTCCTCACATTCCAAGTGAACATCTTCAGCTTTGGTGCTTTTCTGTAGATCATCAAAGGCCTTCTTGATGGCAGAGGATAACTTGTGATCGCAGTTGTCAATGAACTCACGTATGTGATCAGGATCACGCACAGTGTTGCCGGCTACTTCAATGGCAGAGATAGAACAAATCAATGTGTCTGAGTTGATCTGTGAGACGTTGTCCAGGATGCTCTTGTTCACTTGTTCTTTTTGATCTTCATCTTCAATGCCTTGTATCTGTTGCATTGTGCGTTGTGCGGCATAGATACGATTGTTTAAATCGTTGCTTTGCTTGAAGGTCAAGGGTCTAAAGTGAAATGTAAGATCACGAATTTCAACAGGCTCATGCCATGAACCAGGTTGAATCAAATCTAGTCGAGTACGCAGGTCCACAATAAATTCATTGCTGTGATCGCAGTTGGGGCATTTGGTACTGAGCTCTAGGTCAGCACCTACACTGGCAATGCGTGATGCAATCAACAGTGCATCAATGTCAGACAAGGGTGTTTGCCAAGCGTCCTTGATGCTGGGAATACAACTTTCCAGCAGGCTAACAATGGCATGTCCGTTCATCAATGCATCTGGTGTGCGTAGACTGATTTCATCTGCGGCAGTCATAGGGTACACTGCTAGTTCTCCGCTGACTGGAATCTCAATGGTGCCCTCTGGCCAAAAAGCGCCGCCACCGGGTAGTTGTGTATAGACTTCTGGTCTACGAAAGTAGGCCTTTAGTGGATTGTCGCTCATTGTAAACCGCCTTTATTTGAAGAATTCAGCAGTGGTAAAGTTGATCTCTGCCACCCATGACTCTGGAGCACCAGCTTCAATTTCTTCTGGTGTACTGGTAATCACTGTGTCCTGCATGCCAATCTTCTTGCGTTGATTGTCAATGTGCTTCTGCATCTCGTTGAAGTAGGCCACATCAATTTGTCCCAACAAGTTGCGTACATCTGCAGGATTGCGTGTGCTGAAATCTTCTGTTTCGAGACTTTCGATGCTGTCTGCAACCATGGTGATGTTTACCTGGCTTAGATTTTGAATGTTTTCAGTCAAGGACTCTAGCTTGGCATCATCGGCAATGTCGTCTGCTTCAGCCATCTTAACAGACATCTGCTGTACTCGTACCAGTGTTTTACTGTGTCCAAACAAGGTCTTTAAGTTAATAGGTTTAACTTTTACAGTTAATACTTTGCCTGTGTCTTCATCTGTGATTTCCAAGGTGTCGTCCCAGTCTGCTTCGCTGCCAAAGCTCTCCGAAGCCATGGTAGACAGGTTAAGAGTAATTTCTCTCATCAACGATGTGTTGGGCACCTTGACGTTAAACTTCATGTTATCGCCATAGCTGGCTCTACGAATAGCCAGCAGTATTGCATCTAGGTCAGCCATTGGTGCCAGTTCGGGCTGGCGAATGTCTGGAATACAACTGCGAACAAGATCAAAAATGCCGGCGCCTGTTAAGGTAGCATCTCCAATTTTAAACTTGGCTTCATCAGCAGCAGTCATTGGGAATACCGCAACTGAACCGTTGACTACTGTGGGTGCCAGTGCGGTTTTTGGGTACCATCGTCCGCGACTGGGCAGATCGATGTTAAATTTGCTTTTTCGAAAAAAACTGTTTAGTGGATTGGTATCAGCCATATTTTTGTCTCCATAAATATATGTAGCGTAGATATTTATCTGCATATATAATGGCGAAAACTAAATGGCATCAGTAACAATCAAAACCCAAGGTGTTGACCTAAATGGCGCAGAGTTAGTCAATGCGGCCACGGAAACCAGCCTACGCGAGATCATTGACATCTTGCTGGGGATGAAGAAACAAATTGGGTCTGGCGGTGGCAAGGGTGGCAAAGACAAAACCAAAACAGCGCCAGCACCGGACACCAAGGGTGCAAAAGCCGCTGATGCTGCCATGGGCAGTGCCGCAGGCGCAGCCGGCGAGTTTGGTGATGAATTAAAAGATGCTGCCAAAAAATCAAGCCTAGCAAACACTGCACTGGCAGGTATGGGCAAAGTTGCCTACGGACTAGGGGCCACACTGGGTTTTGCCAACGGTGCTGTTGGTTTATTGGCCGGCGGCATTGGCACTCTAGCCAGTGGTGTTGGCTCTGCTGCCAAAATAATCAGTGGATTTGCTGACGGTGTACTGTCGCTGGGTGCAGACTTAGCTGGCCAGATCTACGGAGATTCTCCAGCTACGATCAGTGGGTTTACAGGAGCTGTTGGTGATGCAGCCAAAGCGATTCCTTTGTTTGGCGGTGCCCTCAGCATGGGCATTGGCATTATTAGTGCGGTGTTTGCAAAGTTTGAAGAATTAAGAGAAACACAGTTCGAACTATCAAAGTCGGGCATGAGTTTCAACAACAACCTCATGCAAATGCAGGCAGCGGCTACTTCTACTGGGCTAAGCCTCAAAGAGTTTACAGGTATTATCACAGAAAACAAAGATAATATTGCCAAGTTTGGCGGCACAATGACACAGGGTGCCACACAGTTTGCTAATTTAAGTAAGACAATCCGCACAGGCTACGGCGCAGAATTGCAAGGCATGGGCATTAGCCTAAAGCAAGTCAACGATGAATTGCCTGGCATGATGGCTCTACAGGCTCAGGGTGCCAGAGTCAACAATTTATCCATGGCAGACATGGCTAAAAGTGCAGTTTCGTTAACAAAAGAATTTGACGTTACTGCTAAACTCACAGGTGTTTCAAACAAAGCACAAGCAGATGCACTAGCTAAGAAAACACAAGACGCAGCCTTCCAGCTGAAACTAAGCCAGATGGATGCAAACGAAAAAGAAAAACTCAACAAAGCTATGGCTCGTGCTCAAAGCGAGTTTGGCGATGCTGGTGCAAACGCAGTTAAACGTTTAGCAATGGGTATGCCAGCACTAACAGATGAACAGAGAGCTCTTGAAGCAGCCGCGCCTGGGTTTATTAGTGCAATGAAAGACAACGTTGACAAAGCCCAGGATGTTGGTGTTAAAACTGAAGACTATGGTAAAACACTTGACAGTAATAGTCGAAAAGGTTCAGCAGCCTTGGCTAAAGCAGCCAAGGACAACGAGACTGCCATCTATGCCGGCGCCGCTGGACTTCCTGGGTTAGGTAACACACTTGGTAACATGCTAACTGATTCTGCAAAAGGTGTTTACAAGTACATGGATAAAGACGGCAAATTCCATGAAGAAAAATTAGCAGAAGACCAAGCGGCTGCTCGTGCAGAACAAGGTGCTCGTGATGATGTTAAAGGTGGCCTAGACGACTTTGATTCAACAATGCGTAATCTCAAAGATGTATTAATGAATCAAGTTATCCAGCCATTGGTTAAGTTTATTACACCTGCGATTACATTTATTGCAGGTGGATTGACTAAGTTTGTTAACTTTATATCAGGCCTTAACTTTGGCGCATTGTTTGGTGATCTTGACGGCAATGCTAAAAAAGTTGGAGGACAACTACAGAGCGCAGGACAAGTAGTATCTGACAACCTCAAAGACATGGGTATTGACATGGGTGCTATTGTTGATACCTTGAAAAACTTTGATTTAAACAAGACACTCAAGAGCTTTGGCATTAACTTTGAAGGTATATTTTCTAACAGTAAAGAAATGTTTAGCACTGCGTTAACTGAACTTGGCCCTGGACTTAAAACCCTAGGCGGCGGGCTGGTAGAATCAGGCAAACTGGCGTTTGTGACAGCTAGGGACTTCTTTAAAGATATCATGGAAGGCATTGACTTCAAAGGCATTGGTACTAAGTCCATTGCATTTGGCAAAGAAATTCTAGCAGACATCAACGAAATTTTTGTAGAATATCTACAACCACTGTTTGAACGTATTGCAGCCACTATCCGTGTAGCAGGACCGTTGATTGGTCCTATCATCAACGACCTGGCTGATGTGTTTATGGCTTTCTACGGCATTGTTGAAAAAGTTGTAAAGACTGTGCTAGACATTATTATGCCAGTGGTCAAGCCCATTGCTAACCTACTGATAGACAGCTTTGTACCTTTTGTTGAACTGCTAGGCGGATTGGTTAAAGTTGTTAAAGGTATCTTAACCGGGGACCTAAGCACTATCGGTGAAGGCATGAAGCAGATTTGGGGAGCATTCACTGACCAAATAAAAGTTATCGGGGTTACTGTTTCAAATATTCTAAACACGCTCGACCCAATTTGGAAAGGATTTAAAGTTGGCTGGACTGCTCTTATGAATGGGTTAGAAAACATAGGCGACTTCTTTGCAAGAATACCAAAGATAATTGAAAAGTTTATCAGCGACAGTGCTTTTGGTGATGCGGCACGATTTGCAGGACTAATTCGTAGTAAAGAAGAAATTGCCAAAGATGAAGAAGTAGCACAAAAAGAAGCAGAACTACGACAAAAGTCTCGAGATGAGCGAATGGCTGCTGCCCAGGCTGGGTTTGCTGGCTCTACATTTGGCACACAAGGCAATGCAATGCCGGCAGCCACCGCCAAAGCGGCTGCCGCAGGTGGTGCTGCCGCAGGTAGTGTAGGTGCAAGTATGACGTCGGGCGGTGGTGGGCAAACTCCTCCTCCCCCAGGCGCAGGTGACGAACAAGCACAAGGCGGTGGAGGTAGCAAGCCTCAGTTGGCAACAATTAGAAGCAAGAGTGGCAAGAGTACAGCAGTTGCCGCTGATGCACAGCCTGCGTTCCAGCGTTTAATTGACTATCTGGATGGCATTGGTTACCCAATTCAAAGCCTTGGCGGCTATGTTGATCGTGACGTTCGTGGACGCCCAGGTGTCAAGAGTGTACACGCCAAGGGTGGCGCCATTGACATTAACCCTGCTACTAATCCCTTGAGTGAAAGCGAGCTAGTCACAGACATGCCGGCAGGCATTCAGGGCACAGCATCTGCTATGGGACTGGGTTGGGGCGGCGCCTGGAAGAGTCGCAAGGATGCCATGCACTTCAGTGCATCCAAGCACGAAGGTGGCTCACTAATGGCCAAAGAAGGCGGCATGTTTGAAGGTCCAGACAGCGGCTATCCAGTTGTGCTACACGGCAAAGAAATTGTGGTACCCACAGATCCAGAAGGCATGGCAAAACTGTCACAGGTAATGGGACCTTATGTTGCTGAAAGACTGCAAAAAGCACAGTCTACTCTAGGCAAGAGCTTTGCTCCAAATGCAAACGCAGGCAAGATGCTGGACAAGGATTTTGGCAAAGCATTGTCCAGCATGATGGGCGGCAATGCATCGCAGTTTGTCAACGACATGTTTGGTAAAGCAGGACTTCCGTCCGGTGCCAAAGACCCTGCATCACAAATTTCAATGCCCGCTGACCCAGCAGCCTCGGGTGCAGGCAAAGCCGCAGATCCAGCACTGGTGTTGAGCAAGACATTAGACAGCTTGAACAGCACACTCAAAGAACTGCCAAAAAGCATGGGATCTAACAAAGAAATGACTGACATGCTGTCAGAAATGGTCAACCAAATGAAGAAGAATGTTGATGTTAGCACGAAAATACATCGCGCTGTAAATTAAGTTAAATACACTGTACCCGGGAAATATACACGATGGCTTGGAAAAAGTATTTTAGAGTAGTAAACACCGCAGGATCTTTGAGTCCCATCAGCGGCAGCACTACTGCTACGGCTGACACAGGATTTGGTGCAAGTAGAAGCAACTTTGGCAATCTATTGCCAGAAGTCTACATGGGTCATCCCAATCGCGTTGAGCGTTACAATCAGTACGAAGCCATGGATCAGGACAGTGAAGTTAACGCTGCCTTGGATATTCTAGCGGAGTTCTGCACTCAAAGCAACGAAGAGAACAACACAGCATTTGACTTGTTCTTCCGTGAAAAGCCCACTGAAACTGAATTAAACATTATTAAAAAGCAGTTGCAGGCCTGGAACGAGCTCAACGAGTGGGACAAGAGATCATTTAAAATGTTCCGCAATGCACTCAAGTACGGCGATCAAGTATTCATTCGTGACCCACAGAACTTCAAACTGTTCTGGACAGACATGAGCAACGTTGTTAAGATTATTGTCAACGAAAGCGAAGGTAAAAAGCCTGAGCAGTATGTGTTGCGTAACCTTAACCCCAACTTTGAAAACCTAACAGCCACACAGGTCACAGCAGATAACCTGTATCACACACAGCCCAACACAGCAGGCTATGGTGCCGCAGCCTACAATGCACCCAACAATCCCTATGGATCAGGTGGGCGTTTTAATCAAGCATTAAACGAACACGCCATTGATGCCGCACACATTAGACACATGAGTCTGACAGAAGGCCTAGATGCCAACTGGCCCTTTGGCAGTAGTATTTTAGAGTTGATCTTTAAAGTCTACAAGCAGAAAGAACTGCTGGAAGATGCCATCATTATCTATCGTGTACAACGTGCGCCAGAGCGCAGAATGTTCAAGATTGACGTTGGCAACATGCCTAGCCACCTTGCTATGGCCTTTGTTGATCGTATTAAAAACGAAATTCACCAACGTAGAATCCCCACACAAAGTGGTGGACAAAGCTTCATGGACAGCACATACAACCCGCTGAGTATCAACGAAGACTTCTTCTTTCCGCAGACAGCAGAAGGCCGTGGATCTAGCGTTGAAGTACTGCCAGGCGGTGCCAATCTAGGCGAAATTGACGACTTAAAGTTCTTTACCAACAAGATGATGCGCGGCCTGCGTATCCCCAGTAGCTACCTGCCTACAGGCCCAGAAGACGGCACAAGTACCTTCAATGACGGTAAAGTAGGCACAGCATTAATACAAGAATACCGCTTCAATGAGTACTGCAAACGCCTGCAGAAACTGATTGGACACAGCTTGGACCAAGAGTTTAAGATGTTCATGAAGTGGCGTGGCATCAACATTGACAACAGTATGTTTGAACTGCGCTTTAACGAGCCGCAGAACTTTGCACACTATCGCCAGGCAGAGCTCGATACCAGCAAGATCACTACATTTACCAGCCTAGAAGCTTTCCCTTACTTCAGCAAGCGTTTCTTGATGAAGCGTTACCTAGGCATGAGTGAAGAAGAAATGCTGGAAAATGACGAGCTGTGGCGTGAAGAGAATCAAGAGCCACAGGAAGATGCCATGGACAATGCCAACCTACGCAGTGTTGGTATTACACCGGGCGGTATTGAAACTGACTTGACCAATGTTACACCTGATGCTGCCGAAGGCGAAGGTGCTGCCGGCACCCCTGGCGCATTGGATGCTGGTGGCGGAGCACCTGGTGCTTCTATGGCTACACCTGCCGCACCCCCACAAATATAATAAAATTGGGTAAATAGAGTTATGATACTAAACGAAATGTTTGGCCCTGGCAACGAAAAGTACCAAGACGGCTACTATGATGCTAAGGAAGATCAGACTACCCTAAAGCTCAAAGACTTGCGTAAAACCAAGTTAACACTCATGCAGATCAATCGTCTGCGTATGATGCACGACGTCCGTAAGTTTGAACAACAGGACCGCATCAAAGACATCCAAAAGCAGTACAAAGCTGCCGCCGCGGCTCCTGCGGTCTAAAATTCCTACAAATTTAGAAAAATACGCCGTTTTGAGGGCTAAGACGGTGTAATAGTGTCACATTATGTAAATAATAACACGAAGCCCTAGAAGGAGAATCTTTATGTCACAGAAATTTGAAAAGCTGATCGAGCTGATCATTAACGAAGACGAGCAAGCTGCTCGTAACCTGTTCCACGAAATCGTTGTGGAAAAGAGCAAAGAGATTTATGAGTCTCTTGACGAAGAACTTGATGAAACCAAGGACGAAGACCTTGACGAATCGTTTGACGATATGGAAGAAGGCATGGGTGGCGATAAAGCCAATTCCATGATGGACGAAATTGCAGCTGACGAGCAGGCTGGAGTAGCTGAAGACGACATGGAGCCAGAAATGGCTGATGGCGACGAATTAGGCGAGCCAGACATGCACGGTGGCGATGACATGGACGACATGGGCGGCGACGAGTTCGGCGTTGATGGCGAAGAAGGCGAAATTGAAGATCGCGTTGTTGATCTTGAAGACGCACTTGACGAACTCAAAGCTGAGTTTGCCAAGCTAATGGACGAAGAGCCAGGTGAAGACGATGCAGACTTTGGTGACGAAGAAGGCATGGACGACATGGGCGATGAAGAAGGCGATGAAATGCCTGAAGGTTTTGTCCGTGAATACGTAGAAAAAGTTAAGGCACCCGCTAACAGCGAAGAAGGTAGCGTTAACAAGAGAAGTACACAGATTACTGGTAAGAACGACATGGGCGGCACCACAGCAAATATTGCTAAAGGCAGCGCAGAAGAAAAGGGTCGTAGTGCTCCTGGCACAAAGCCTTTGATCGGTAAAGTACAGAATACTGCTGGTGGTAAGAAAGACCTTAGTGCAGCCCCTAAGCCAAAAACAAGTGGCGAAGATGGCGGCATTAACAAGAAAAGCCCACTTGCAAAGTAAGGGATCCTTTTAATGGCTTCGTATCTTAGAGAAAATCTTTCCTTTGACCAGGCGAAACTCCTGACAGAGACAGCCAATGACGGAAAGGATCTCTTCTTAAAAGGTATATGCATCCAGGGTGGTTTAGAAAACGCTAACGGACGAGTTTACCCAGTACATGAAATTTCCAAGGCTGTGAAAACAATCATGGAACAAGTGTCTGGTGGATACAGTGTGTTAGGTGAAGTAGATCACCCGGATGACCTTAAGATTAATTTAGATCGTGTAAGCCATATGATCACAGAAATGTGGATGGATGGCCCAAACGGCTATGGCAAGTTGAAAATGTTGCCAACCCCAATGGGGAACCTAGTTAAGTGTATGCTGGAAAGCGGAGTTAAGCTAGGCGTTTCAAGCCGCGGAAGCGGAAATGTTAGCGAGTCCAGTGGACACGTTAGCGACTTTGAAATCATTACTGTGGATGTGGTAGCACAACCATCAGCACCTAATGCCTACCCTAAGGCAATTTATGAAGGACTTATGAACATGAAACATGGACATAGGATTTTTGAAAATGCCAGAAACGGCGAAGATGCTAAAGTACAAAAATATCTCAAAGATCAAGTAACGAGACTTATCAAAGAACTTAAACTCTAGGAGACAAAAAGATGCTAGAAGCTCTCAAACCATTGCTCGAAGGCGGTCTTCTTAACGATGAGACACGTACTGCTCTCTCAGAAGCCTGGGAAACCAAGCTGAATGAGGCCCGTGAGCAGATCCGTGGCGAGATTCGTGAAGAATTTGCCGGTCGTTACGAGCACGACAAAAATTTAATGGTTGAGGCTCTTGATAAAATGGTCTCCGAATCACTAAGCGCACAAGTAGAACAACTTGTTGCAGAAAAGAAAGCCCTCTCAGAGGACCGTGTACGTTTTGCCAAGAAGATGAATCAAACAGGCGCAAAGTTTTCGGAATTTATGACTACCAAGTTAGCTGAGGAAATTCAAGAATTCCGTAGCGACCGTAGCCAACACAAAGCCGCTGCTGCCAAGTTAGAATCCTTTGTAATGAAGGCCCTAGCTGAAGAACTCGTAGAGTTCCAGACAGACAAGCGTGACTTGGTGGAGACCAAGGTAAAGCTAATTGCCAATGCCAATGCTAAGTTAGACGAAATGAAATCTAAATTCGTCGCACGTAGTAGCAAGCTGGTGCAAGAAGCCATTGCTAAACAGTTAAGAGCTGAACTTACACAGTTGCGTGAGGACATCAACAGTGCCCGTAAAAACGCATTTGGACGTAAGATTTTTGAAGCCTTTGCAAGCGAATTCACTACAACTCACTTAAATGAGAATGCAGAAATTCGTAAGCTGATGCTTTCAATCAAGAAGAAGGACAAGGTAATTGCAGAAGCAGCCAATCAGGTTCACAAGGCCGTTAAGCTGGTAGAAAGCAAGGACAAAGAATTAAAGTCCATCAACGAACGTAGCACTCGTGCTAAAATCATGTCAGAACTGATGAACCCCTTAAACAAGGACAAGCAGAATGTCATGAGCACATTGCTAGAAAATGTGCAGACAGATCGTTTGAAGTCTGCATTCGAAAAGTATTTGCCAAGCGTACTGAACAACGATACCGTTGCCGCCCCTAAAAAGGTATTAAGCGAAGGTGTTGCAGTAACTGGCGATAAAAAGGCTGCTAAAGCATACGAAGCCGATGATAAAAGTAACATCATTGACATCAAGCGTTTAGCAGGGCTAAAGTAAAAATATAGATTTTTAGGAGAAATCACAAATGACTACAGCACTTTTAGAAAGCCGCTGGGATGAGACAAAGGATGCCCTGCTCGAAGGCTTGCAAGGTTCTAAGCGTAATTCCATGTCGGTAATTTTGGAAAACACACGCCGCCACTTGAAAGAATCAGCAACAGCTGGTGCAACTGCCGCAGGCAACGTTGCTTCACTGAATCGCGTTATTCTTCCAGTAATCCGTCGTGTAATGCCAACTGTTATTGCCAATGAAATCATCGGCGTTCAGCCAATGACTGGCCCAGTTGGTCAAATCCACACTCTGCGTGTTCGTTACGCAGAAGCTGCCAACAGCAGCGCCGGTTCACCATTCGACACAGACATTCTGCCTGGCGACGAAGCACTGAGCCCATTCAAGATCGCAACAGCTTATTCTGGTAGCTTGTCTACTGGTAAGGCTGACACAACACCTAACTATGAAGGTGTTGCTGGTCGTAAGATCAATGTGCAGATCATGAAACAACCAGTAGAAGCCAAGACACGTAAGTTGTCAGCTCGCTGGACATTTGAAGCTGCTCAAGACGCACAAGCCATGCATGGTATTGACGTTGAAGCAGAAATCATGGCAGCTCTTGCACAAGAGATTACTGTTGAAATTGACCAGGAAATCCTTGGTTCACTTCGCAGCCTAAGCTCTACAGAAGAGACATTTGACCAGTCCGCTGTATCTGGTACAGCTACATTCGTTGGTGACGAGCACGCCGCATTGGCAGTTCTGATCAACCGTGTATCTAACAAGATCGCTCAGCGTACACGTCGTGGTGCTGGTAACTGGTGCGTTGTTTCCCCAACTGCACTTACAGTTCTTCAGTCAGCTACAACTTCTGCTTTTGCTCGCACTACAGAAGGTACATTTGAAGCTCCTACAAACACCAAGTTTGTTGGTACATTGAATGGCGCTATGCGTGTTTATGTTGACAGCTATGCTGGCGACAACCAGGTTGTTCTAGTTGGTTATAAGGGTTCTAGCGAAGCTGATGCAGCCGCGTTCTACTGCCCATATATTCCTTTGATGAGCTCTGGCGTTGTGCTTGATCCAAGCACTTTCGAACCAGTCGTAAGCTTCATGACACGTTATGGTTATGTTGAACTTACTAACACTGCATCGTCACTTGGCAATGCTGGTGACTACTTGGGTTCGATCGCTGTTTCCAACTTGGCATTCAGCTAATCTAAAAATCCAACTCAGGGATGGGAAGGGCGAAAAAGGGACAGAAATGTCCCTTTTTTGTTGACTAAAAATTCATAAATATTAAGATAAGCACAAAGGCTTAACTAGGAGAATCAAGCAATGTCATTTAGTTGCAAATTTACCCCGGCAGCACTACAGGTCATGTTGCCCAAGAACAAAGAAGTAGCCGAGTGGCATCACTTTCTGGAGCAAGTACTGCCAGACTTTGAAATTACCACCAAGAACCGTGTTGCGGCATTTGTTGCACAGTGCGCTCACGAAAGCGCAGGATTTAAGATCCTACAAGAAAACTTAAACTACAGTGCCGCAGGACTGCATGGTGTGTGGCCCAAGCGTTTTCCTACCGTAGCGGCTGCACAGCCTTACAATCGTAACCCCGAGCGTATTGCCAACAAAGTCTACTCAAGTCGCATGGGCAACGGTGACGAACATTCAGGCGAAGGCTGGAAGTTCCGTGGTCGCGGGCTTATTCAGCTCACAGGCAAAAGCAACTACACACAGTTTAGTCACGATGTTTATCATGATGATCGTATGGTCACAGACCCTGATCAGGTGCTACAGAAGTCACATGCTATCTACAGCGCCTGTTGGTTCTGGCACAAGAACAAGCTGAATGCTGTGGCAGATGCCGGCGACATTGTCAAGATGACTAAAATCATCAACGGTGGCAAGCTGGGACTTGCAGAACGTATGCATCACTTTCATCAAGGCCAGCAAGTACTGTAAAGCTGATAAATAACATTGTTCATAGAAACTTATGCAGTGATTCCCTCTGCGTAGACCTAGAACGTCATAACAGGAGAAACAAATGGGACGCCCATTAAACAAAAAATATTTCGGTAACCGTAACATTGGTACCGGTGGAAACGAAGCAGGCAGCGGTGGTGGACAAAACTTCGCTGACGACAAGATTGGTGGTGAAGGTGTAGGCAGTGTAACAATCAACACAGTGGGTGCATACACCGCTGGTTTGCCAACAGTATCTTTCAGCACCCCAACACTACCAGGTGGTGTTCAGACCACAGGTACAGTACACGGCAACGCACTATCAGCGGCCACTACCAGCAACGGTACTGGTTACCAGGTAGGTGATGTACTGACAGTAGCAGGCGGTACAAAAACTTCAGCAGCCACATTCCCAGTAGCAGCCATTGTAACATTAGGTACACCGGGTATTACTAACGGTGGTACATTGTATGATATAAACAGTGGATCTGATGGTGACAAGGTTACATTCACACACGCTAACTTATCAACACCGTTGCGTGTTCGTATTACAGCAGTCAGCGGAAGCACTGCAACTAGTATCGTAGTTGAACAGCACGGTGTCTGGACAGGTACAGGCGCATTTCCAACAACGATGCAAGGCGGAGTTGGTGGTTTTACAGCTACAACAACAGCTAAAGTTTCTCCAGCAGGTGATACTAACGGTAATGGTCTAATATTAAGTTTCACTGGGTCAAACTGGGGCCTATACTCATTTGGTACAGTTGCAGTTCAAGGCGATTATACAGCGATGCCAAGTAACCCAGCTAGCTTCACAGGCGGTACTGGTACAGGCGCAGCCGCAACAGTTACTTTTGGTGTTAGCGGTGTTGTGATTGACGAAGCTGGTTCTGGTTATGTTAACGTAGCTGATGCCGCTCCAACATTCAGCGGTGGCGCAGCCGCAGGCACATCGGTGCTTACAACAGACAGCGGTGTTACTAACGGTATGAATGCCGCAGGTAACCAAGAAAATGCTATCATTGCCTACGGTTGGGTAGATGGCGGTCGTGAAGTTGTTGACATTATTCGTCAAACCAACGGCAAAAGCTACAAGATAGTTGGCGCAAACGGCATTGTACGCAGTGCTAAACTGGTAACAGACGCAAACGCAAATGCTGACAATGAAGTAGACATCAACGCTGTTGACAGCGGTGGTGGTACATATCGTCTAGCCAAGATTGCTGGTCGTAAAGCAACTGTGGTACAGAGTGGCGGCGGTCCTTGGGAATTTGACTCAGGTGCTAGCGTGCCTTGGACATTCACAGCCGCACCTGCTGCCACAGCATTGCAGACTGGCTACAATGTGAAGATTGACAACGCTTAATAGGTAACATTACCTGTTGCGTGATTCATGAATCACAGCTATAATACATTTAACTAATCTACAGTTAGTGAACTTTGATAGGGTGGAGGTTGAAAAACTTCCACTCTATTTTTTTGACTTTAGTTTGCGTATAAATAACATATAAGGTGCGGAAACAGCTATGAGCAAAATGATTAAATCCAGTGGTAACATCACCCTTAGCGCAAACAATACAGTTTTCGTTGAGACAAATCTAACGGTTGCTGGCAACTTAGCCATTAATGGTACAACCACTTCTGTAAACACTACAAATACAGACATCACTGATCGAGTGATTACCTTGAACAAAGGTGAAACGGGTCCGGGTGTAACTGGACCAAACCCTTACAGCGGCATTGAAGTTGCCCGTGGTGATTCTTCTGCTAAAGCCACATTACGCTGGAACGAAACACTTAAAATTTGGGAAATCAGCGACGAAGATGGCAATTTTTCACAAATTACCACATCCGCTGGTGGCGGCGGCTACTTAACAGCAGTTGTGGATGATACAAGTCCCGAGTTAGGCGCTAACCTAGACCTCAACAATAAAAATGTAGAAGGTGCAGGTAATATCAATATCAACGGTGCCATTGACACAACTGGCAACATAACAGGCGGCAATCTGCAGACAGCTGGAAGCCTAGTGGTTGGCTTAGGCACTGCAAATGAACTAGAAATTTACGCACAACCAGTAGGTCTGTCAGGCACAGGCATTTGGTACACAAATGCTGTTGAGACCGCTGAACTAATAAGTAAGAAAAAAGCTATTATCTATAGCATTATATTTTGAGAAAGAAACTATGGCAATCCAGAACACAACATTAACAACATCGTACAGCGCAGTTTACACTTCCACTGGTGACTCTGCTACTACTGTCATTTATCTTTGCAATACTTCATCAGGCATTGTAAAGTTTGACTTGTGCGTAGTACCAAGTGGCGGTTCGCCTAGTGCAAGCAACCAGGTTTACAAAGAAGTTGCAATTGCTGCCAAGGATACCTATATCATTGATATGGAAAAGTTAATTCTTCAGAACGGTGACAGCTTGCGAGCCAAGGACGACACAGGATCTGTAACTACAGTAACAGTAAGTTACGTGAGTATCTAATGGGACGACTTGTTAAAAGAACACAGGCAACAATTGCCAAAAGTGTGGGCTCAGCTAACGGGGTAGATTCTGCCTTTGCCTTGAGCTCATTTACCCCTGCATTTACATTACCGCAGGGATACCAATACGAAGCAGACATTAAAGTTTTTGTAGGTGGTATCTATCAAGAACCTTTACAAGATTATGAAATAGATGCAGTTACAGAGACAATCACTTTTGGTCAAGCACCCGGAAATAGCCTACGTATTGTATTAATTTCAGGCGAAAACTCGACGCAAGCTAGCTGATTTGTCCTCAACTAAATAGTTAACATTGGGGATTTAGAATGTCAGCATCAAATCTAGGAAGAGTCTACGGTCAGTCACTGAGCAATAACCTTGTTCGTGACGGCATTGACCTGAAGATTGACGGTAACCTAGTGGTCTTTGATGTAACCAATCGACGTGTTGGCGTCAATACACTAAACCCCACAGTAGAATTTGACGTAACTGGTGATGCTGCCATCTCTGGCAACCTAACTGCCAATGTTGTCTACGCCGACAACATTGATGTCAACACTGGCAATATTAGTAATTCGAATGTTGTATCAGCTAACTCTTTTACCTCAACCGGTGGCACTGTTGATTTTTCAAACTCAACGGAAGTTAATTTTGGTGATCCAGCCAATGTCAGAATAGACGGCAGCAACCCTGATTATGTATTAACGTCAGACGGCAACAATAATGTAAGCTGGCAAAATCTTGGCACACTAAGCGCCAACGTTGGTCTACTTGGCAACGCAATTACTTTAGGTACACCAGTTGACAGCAGCCTAGTAACCAATGCAGCCTACCGAGAGTGGACCACTGGCACCTTTGTAACAGATGCCATTGATGACTTAAACACCGTGGTATTAAATGTCTACAATAACACTTTTGTAAACAGTGTAGACTTCACAGCAAACATTGTCAGCGGCAACAGCCCACTGACAGTGGCATTTACCAGCAGTAAAGTTGGCAACCCAAATACATACCTCTGGGACTTTGGCTCAGCTAATATCACTTATATTTCTGGTAATGTAGCTACAGCCAATACCACAGTGAGATTTACAGAAGTAGATGGTGGATTGTTTAGCGTTGGACTAACAGCTAGCAACAGCGCCGGCGTAAGCCCAGGCAATAGCGCGACAGTTACAAAGCCTGATTATATTGCAATTGCAACACCTACACCAATTCCAAGTTTTACTCTAAACAAAACATCATTGGATTCGGGAACAACAGTAAGTCTAACAAACACCAGCCTGTATGCTACAGATTATGTGATCCACTGGGGCGACGGCAACAGCGACACTATATCTTCTAACAGTGTAGCAGGCGGCGCGGGCAGTGGTGCAAAATCGCATACCTACACCAACGGCAGTGGCGACAGTCGTTATACTATTACCCTGGATGCTCACAGTAGCACCAACAGCCAAACTATTACCAGTGCTGGCCAGACAGTCAAAGTCTACAGCACCCATACACCATTATTCAGTGCCAACGTAACAGCAGGCAACAACGGACTTACTGTTACTTTTACCAATAATACCATTACAGCACCAGGCAGTACCGCTAACTTTGGCGCTGGCAACTATTATCAATGGATCTGGGGTGATGGTACCACAACTTCTGTGAACGTTGGATCCGGCACTGCTGGAGATACCAGCCAGACAATTACTCATACCTATGCACTGTCAACTGAAACAGTACAGCAGTCCTACAATGCTCAGTTGAAAGTATACAATGGTCATGGGTCAAGTCCGTTTAGTTCGTCAACCACTGCAATCACTGTATACCCTGCACCAACAGCAAGATTCACTGGCAGCGCAGTGACCACAAGTGACAGAACAGGCGATACTGCTCAGTCTGGATACATCTTCACTGACTATCTTGGCAACGACCGCTCAGTGTTTACCTTCCAGGATACCAGCATAAATGCTGACGTCTTTAAGTTTACCTGGGGAGATGCTACAGATTCTGGCAACTTAGCCAGTGCAGATCCAGGTGGTCCAACTGGCGGCAATATTACACATTCTTACAGCGCAACCGGCAGTAAAACAGTTAGTCTGTTGGCCTACAGCAATTCAAGAAGTACCAGTGCATCAGACAACACACTGACAAGAACAAGTTACATTACTATTAACAGTGTTCCTAGTGCGCCAGCAGCACTGAGTACAAAAACATTATCAATCTCGGGCGGAATTACTGCACTCATTGCAGCCAATGCCACAGATAATACTTCTGCTAACGTACCAGCAGGCGGCAATTCAGTTACACGATTTACCACAACAGATCCAATCTCAACAGGCTCACTAACAGATGTATACAACGGTTTATCCGGCACACTCACCGCCTATGTCAACGGTGCTGCCAGTGGAAACGTTACGTTCTCTACAGCCAATGCCGCAGGAACATACACAAGTTTAGTTGTGGCCAACAGCAGAGATGCTCATGCTGTTAATGCATCAACTTATCCTAGCAATTTCTACAGAGTCTTTACTGCTTCTGTTAGTAAATCTAATAGTACAGTATCTTATGGATACAACGATTACAAATTATCACATTCTACCAGCGGTAACAGCACAGTGGCAGGGTTTGTCAAGGACTCAGTGACTCTTGTGCCAACCCTGGACATCAGCACAGCAACAGTATCAGAGAACACAGCAGGTACACAGCGTTATGTCAGCGGTATTCCTTATTATAACACAGGTGGTGTTGTACAGTTAGAGGGCGTTAAGGCTTATAATTGGATTGGACAGTGCTACCTAAGCAGTTCAAGTCCGTTTGTAGTTGCGGCTAGCACCGTTATGGAAGGCACTGGCAACGTAATCAGCAGTAGCCAAAATAAAACCTACAGCAACATTGACGGAGCCACTACATATCTAAGCAGTGGCATACCAAAGGCAAACACAGGTAACACATCGTCCAACAGTTATACGTTAGGTAACGTTACGGTCAGCGTATCTGGCGCAGTAAACAGCGCAGGCAAAGTGGCGGCTACATTACAAAATCTTAACGGAATTAGTACTTCGGTTATATTCCCAACTATCATCCAAGTACAAAACAGTCTAACTGGCTTTAGTGAAACAGCTATCCCAGTAAGCGCAAGTCTTGGTTCAGTCTTTACTGACAACGGCGTTAGAATTTACACAGGGTTATCAGGCGCTACTCCTGTGTTCAGCAGTAGCACCAACTATTACACAGGCAATGCCTGGGGTACAGGCAGCAGAGTTGTTGCTGGAACAGCAGAAGCTATTGTACGATTTGGTACACTACAGCACTTCCAGACTAATTTAAGTTCTGGATACCTGCCAGTTGGCCCAGATCTAAGCACAGGACGTGGTGGCACTCAGTATTTCCGTATGGCTTTCCGCAGAACTGTTATGTCTAACTTTGTTGTTACCTATTCGGGCAAGATCTCTGGCCTATGGATTGCGGCCCCTGGAACAGCAATTGACGCAGCCAGTTCGTTGAACGGCTGGCTAGATGCTACAGTTCAATATGCAGGTGCTGGTGTACCTGGCGTAAACACTGGTTCAGGTGGCAACGGCAGTAATGGCTGTGCCTTTGATGCATCAAATAAAGTTATTACTGGTAGCACACAAACAAACAAAGCCTGCAAGCTAACACTAGGCAGCGAAAACGCTAGTAATGCCTATGGCAACAACATTCTTATCACTATTGCACTGGCTGCAGGCGATAGTTTAACCAGCTTGAGTATTGGACCATGACAATAAGCACCAATCAACAGGTTGACTATTTGTGGAAGAAGTTGGGCTACGGTCTGACCAAAACAGACACGCCTGCCAATAAACTGGCCTTCAATGAAAGTATTGCCAGCCCGTTGATGCTTCGCGGCGACAAAGTATGGCAAGAAAGCTCAAGTATCCCGGCTGTTATACCAAGTAGTAGTTCTGCACAGGTAACAGTTTACAAAGACTCTTTGAGTAACACAATTGAATGTACTCCTGACATCACAGCCACAGCAAATCGTACCTGGAAAACAAGTTCAACTGACTGGATTCCTGTGGAGTTTGGCAGTACCTATCTAGTTAAAGTCTACTTAGATACAACAGGCAGCACCACCGCACAGACCACGGGCACACAGCTATTTCAAGCAGGTGCAGGCAACAGCGACGAATGGTTCTTTGACTATCAAAGCGGTGTATTGCACTTTATTGGTGACAATTTACCCAGCCAAACCTTTACTGGCAAGAGCATCTTTGTTTCAGGCGCACGGTACACAGGACAATTTGGCGTAGGATCAGCACCGGGTCAAGATGCCAACATTGCTAATTTAACAGTGGTTGATACAACCATCAGCACTGTCAACACTGGTGCTAACATCACCATTGATACAACTGGCTCGGGAATCTTTAAGATTGATGCCACCAATGGTTTTATTGTTCCTGTTGGCAACGCTGGCGATAGACCGGTTAGCCCAGCCACTGGGACACTTCGTTTCAACACAGATTCAACTAAGTTGGAATACTGGGACGGCGCCCAATGGATGTCGGCAGCAGAATTGGCCACCAACATTGCCACTCAGGTCATTACTCCCGATGGGTTGACCACTACGTTCACGCTAAATTCAACAACAACCAACGATGGTTGTGTTGTGGCCATCAACGGTGTCACACAGATTCCAGGTCTGGCATTTAACATTAGTGCTGATGAGATCACGTTTACTGAGATCCCGCAGACCACCGACATTATAATGATCAAGATCTTTACAGTAACTTCTATTTCTAGCGGTTCTGTTACCAGTATCACAGCAGGTGCTGGCATTGACATCACAGCAACCACAGGCGATATTACAATCAGCGCCACTGGGTCAACCAGTGTGGACACTGTGGTCAGTCAAGGTGCAGGCACCAGCGTTGGCACTAGTCCAGTGGCAATTTTAACATTCCCGGTCACTCAATATACCAGCGGCAAGCTACTGATACAGGCCACCTTGGGCGGCGAAGCAACAATGTTTGACACAAATTTTGTACAAAACACCACAAATTGTTCTATTGCTATAAGTACTATTAGCTCAACCAGCGATCTCGGCGAAGTTACTGCCAACATCTCGGCCAGTAATGTCTCGTTTTATTTTACAGGGTTTAACAGCGGAAACCTTGTAAAAGTGCTTAAACTCTATCTAGTTTAATCAAACCTCAAAATTCTTGGACACAGCCCCAATAATGTCCTTTTGGCTAAATACTCTATATAACCAAATGAGGATGTTACCATGGCTGTTACCAGAATTAAAAATAATCAGATCACTGACAAAGCGATCACCTATGCAAAGATTGCAGATACCACCATCACCGGTGGTCAACTTTCATCAGACCTAGTTTATGCGTCTAACTTGACTGTTCAGGGTAACCTAACTGTCACAGGAAACACCACTGTCGTTGACAGTACCAACACCACTGTTGCTGATCCGCTGACTCTCCTTGCATCGGGCTTATCTGGTAGCCCAAGCAACGACGTTGGTTTCTTGATCAATCGTGGCAACGCCATCAAGCAAGCAATTGTTTGGAACGAAGCAAACAACGAATTTGCAGTTTTCAGCACCACTGCCACAACAGGCAGCACAGGCAGCATCAACAACAGCGGTTATACTACATTCAAAGCTGGCGAATTTAAAGCTGGCAACTTGTCTATGACTGGTAACTCAGTTACCAGCACTGGCGACGACTTAAACCTAACAGCCGCAAGTGGCAACGTAATTGCCACCAATTTAACTGTCAGTAGTTTGACTGCTGATCGCCTTCCTTATACTGGTGCTGGCGGGTACCTCTCTACCACTACTTTCTTGACCTTTGATCCAGCCACTGGTGATTTCTACGCCAAAAGTGTGCAAGGCGGCAACCTAAAGCTAGCACTCAACACACTCAGTAGCACAGACACTGATGGCAACATCAACATCAGTCCAAATGGCGCAGGTCTAACAAAGATTTCAAACTTGTCTGTAACTGGTCTATCCGCCAACAGCGTTATTGTTGTTGATGCCAACGGCAAGTTTACCACAGACGGCGAATTTACATTCAATGGCACAACCAATGCACTGGTACTCAACGGTACAGCCAACATTGGCAACATCAGCCTGGCCAATAACACAATTGGCAGTATTGATGCCAACGGCAACATTGAACTGACTCCAAATGGCACAGGTCAAGTTGTTGCTTCTAACGTTAAGATCACTGGCGGCGCAATGGACAATGTAATCATTGGCGCTACTACAACTGCCAATGCCAGTTTTGCAACAGCCAACATTGGCAATGCTTTTGTAACAGCACTAACAAGTGGACGTGTTACCTACGCCAGCACAAGCGGCGAATTAGTTGACAGCGCAAACTTGACATTCAACGGTACTAAACTTGGTACTGTGGACTTAGAAGCCAGCGGAGACATCAGTTCTGCTAACCTTAAGGCATCAAACTTAACACAAGACCGTGTACTATTGGCTGGCAGTGCCGGCGCATTGGTAGACAGCGCAAACTTGACATTCAGTGGCACACTGTTGACTGTCACTGGCAATGTATCAGCCAACAACTTGTCAGCTGGTGACAAAGTTAGCACTGCCAACTTACAAGTCACTGCTATTAATCAAGACAAAGTTCTTTATACAACAACATCGGGTCTTGTTACTTCTGGTAACCTGGGCTACGACGGTACAACACTTGACGTCAGCGCCACTGGCAACATCAGTGCTGGCAACATCAGCACTGGATACATTGTTAGTTCAGGCAGTGCCAATGCTGTTACCTTTAACGGTAACCTAGAAGCCACCAACGCTAATGTCACTGGTACAGCCAACATTGGTAACCTGAATGTAACAGGTACTTTTGGTGTTGTTGACTTATCTGCCAGCGGTAACGTTAGTGCCAACGGTACAGTTAGTGCCATTGGCAACGTGAGCGGTGGTAACTTGACAACAACAGGTCTTATTGATGCCACAGGCAACGTAAGCGGTGGTAACTTGACCACAGTTGGTGATGTCACTGGCAACAATATCATTGCCACAAACAACGCCAATGCTGTTACCTTTAACGGCAACCTAGATGGTACAAGTTCAACAGTAACTGGCAATAGTAATGCAAGTATTTTCAATGGTAACCTAGTTGGTACCTACGCTAATGTAAGCGGCAACGTAGATGGTGGCAACTTGATCACTGGTGGCGTTGTTACTGCAACTGGTAATGTAAGTGGTGGTAACTTGACCACAGTTGGTGACGTTGCTGGCAATAACATTATTGCTACAAACAACGCCAATGCTGTTACATTCAATGGTAACTTGGATGGTACAACATCTACTGTTACTGGTAACTCAAATGCTTCAATATTCAATGGTAACTTGGTTGGTAGCTATGCCAATGTAACTGGCAACGTAGATGGTGGCAATTTAGTCACAGGTGGTGTTGTTACTGCTACAGGTAATGTAAGCGGTGGTAACTTGACCACTGTGGGTGATGTTGCTGGTAATAACATTATTGCCACAAACAATGCCAATGCTGTTACATTCAATGGTAACTTGGATGGTACAACATCTACTGTTACTGGCAACTCAAATGCAAGTATCTTCAATGGTAATTTGGTTGGTAGTTATGCCAATGTAACTGGTAACGTAGATGGTGGCAACTTGATCACAGGTGGCGTTGTTACTGCTACAGGAAATGTAAGCGGTGGTAACTTGACTACTGTGGGTGATGTTGCCGGCAATAACATTATTGCCACAAACAACGCCAATGCAACAACATTCAATGGTAACTTGGATGGTACAACGTCTACTGTTACTGGTAACAGTAATGCAAGTATCTTCAATGGTAACTTGGTTGGTAGCTATGCCAACGTAACTGGTAACGTGGATGGTGGCAACTTGATCACAGGTGGCATTGTCAGTGCAACTGGTAACGTAAGCGGTGGTAACTTGACCACACTTGGTGAAGTTGCTGGCAATAACGCAGTATTTTCTACAACGGCCAATGCTGCCACGTTCAATGGTAACTTGGATGGTAACAATAGTACAGTAACTGGTAACAGCAATGCTGCTATATTCAATGGTAACTTGGTTGGTAGCTATGCCAACGTAACTGGTAACCTTGACGCAGGCAATGCCAGCGTAACTAGCTTGCTCACAGCAGGCAACGCCAATGTGTCTGGTAACCTTGACGCAGGCAATGCCAATGTAACTGGATTGTCCACAGCAGGTAACGCCAATGTAACTGGATTGATCACAGCAGGCAATGCCACAGTATCTTCACTGACAAGTGGTCGTGTTGTACTGGCTGGAACAAGCGGTGCACTGGTTGACAGTGCTAACTTGACATTCAATGGCACAGCATTGACTGTCACCGGCGAAGTAGTTGCAAGCAATGCAAACATTGCCAGCATTACAATTACCGCTGACACAATCACCAACTCAGTTCTAGACGCTGATTTAAAATTTGATACAACAGGCAATGGTAACATCAACTTCAACGGTCTTACTGTTGGTAACGTTGCTGATCCAACCAGCCAGCAAGACGTGGTTACGGTTGCTTACCTAGAAAGTCAACTTACCAGCGCAATTACAACAATCTCCCAAGGTGACAGCAGTGTTGTGGTAGCCGATTCAGGCACAGGCAACATTATAACCACAGTTGATGGCAATGTTGTTTCTACAGCCGACGCTGCCGGTACAACATTCTATGGTAATGCCACAGTTGACAATGTCAACATCAGCGGTAATACCATTACAACACTTGCTGGCGACTTAAATCTTGATTCTTTGTCTGGTATTATCAAAGCCAACGGTGACGTCCAGATCACAGGTAATCTGCAGATTGGCGGCGTACAAACTATTGTTGATACAACAACAGTGGCCATTGTTGATCCAGTTATCAACCTTGGTACAGGTGCCAACAGTGCTGTATTAACCACAGACGACGGCTATGATCGAGGCCTAGAGCTACACTACTACCATTCAGCAGGCGGCGCCAAACAGGCTGCGCTGATTATGGACAACAGCGATGACAAACTGTACTTCTACAAGGATGCTACAGTAGCAGCCGGTGCGTACAGCGGTACACTTGGTAACGTTATTGTTGCCGGTTTTGAAGGCAACTCAATTGCTATTGATGGAAATGCCAGCGTTGGTAACATCACTGCCACAGACAGTGTTTCTGGTAACAATATTGTTGCTACAAACAACAGCAATGCCAGTGTGTTCAATGGTAATACAATGGAAATTGCACTGACAGCCAACGTTACAGGCAACTTGGCCGCAGGCAACATCAGCACAGCTGGTGATGCTAGTGTAACTGGCACACTTACAGCTGGCAACATCAAAGCCAGTGCGTTGACAAGTGGTCGTGTTACTTTTGCAGGAACAGATGGCCTGTTGTCTGACAGCCAAGGATTGGCATACGATCTTGCTACAAGCACACTATCAACAAGTAATGCCAATCTATCTGGAACAGTTTCAGCAGCCAACATCACAGACAGCGCACTAACAAGTGGTCGTGTTACATTTGCAGGAGCAGCTGGTCTATTAAGTGATGATGCTGACCTAACATTTGACACTGTTGCCAATGAGCTAACAGTAACCAATGCCAATGTAACTGGCAACTTAATAGTTGGTGGTACATTGGATCTTGGACTCACTTCAACATACGTACAGTTTGGTGGTGCAGGTGGTGAAATTGCTGAAGACTCAGCGTTTACTTTCAACTCAGCTACATCAGAGCTTGCAGTTGGCAATGCCAACGTAAGTGGTTCTATTGTTGCTGGTAATATCACAGACAGCGCACTAACAAGTGGTCGTGTTACTTTTGCAGGAACAGCCGGCCTACTAAGTGACGATGCCGACCTAACATTTGACACTGCCACTAACACACTGACTGTAGTCAACGCAAATATCACTGGCAACTTAGAAGTTGGTGGTACATTAGATCTTGGCTTAACTACTGGTTATGTACAGTTTGGTGGTGCCACAGGTGAATTTGCTGAAGACTCAGCGTTTACATTCGATACAGCAGGTAAAGAACTAGGCGTTGGCAATGCCAACGTAACCGGCACATTGGTAGCGGCTCACATCAAAGATAGTGCATTGACCAGTACTCGTGTTGTGTTTAGTACAACAGGTGGCGAACTGACAGATGAAGCAGGCTTTGAATACGACAGTGTCACTGACACATTAACAGTGGCCAATGCCAATGTGACTGGCAACTTAGAAGTTGGTGGTACACTGGATCTTGGCTTAACAGCCAGCTACGTACAGTTTGGTGGTGCCACAGGTGAATTTGCTGAAGACTCAACATTCACATTCGACACAGCAGGTAAGGTACTAGGCGTTGGCAATGCCAATGTAAGTGGCTCTATTGTTGCTGGTAACATCACAGACAGCGCATTAACAAGTGGTCGTGTTGTATTTTCTACAACAGCTGGTCTACTAACAGATGATCTAGGCTTTGAATACGACACTGTCACTGATACATTAGCAGTAACCAATGCCAACCTAAGTGGCAACTTGCAAGTCGATGGTACACTGAATCTTGATCTTACTATAGGTTATGTTGCATTTGGTGGTGCAAGTGGCGAATTTGCTGAAGATGCAGCATTTGTATTCGACACAGCAGGTGAAGTACTAACTGTTGGCAATGCCAATGTAAGTGGTTCGTTGGTTGCTGGTAACATCACAGATAGTGCATTGACAAGTGGTCGTGTTACGTTTGCAGGCACAGCTGGTTTACTCTCAGACGATGCAGGCTTTGAATACGACACTGTCACTGACACATTAACAGTGGTCAACGCAAACATCACTGGTAACCTAGAGTTAAGTGGTACACTGGATCTTGGAATTACTACAGGTTATGTTGTATTTGGTGGTGCTAGTGGCGAAGTTGCTGAAGACTCAGCGTTCACGTTTGACACAGCAGGCAAAGAACTAGGTGTTGGCAATGCCAACGTAACCGGTACACTAGTGGCAGCACACATCAAAGACTCGGCACTGACAAGTGGTCGTGTTGTGTTTAGTACAACTAGCGGTGAGTTGACAGACGAAGCAGGCTTTGAATACGACAACGCTACTGACACCTTGTCAGTGGTCACTGCAAATGCATCAGGACAAATTAATGCCAACACACTAAGCGTAACCAACAATGCCAACGTTGGCAACTTGGGCACAGGCGGCTTTATCACTGCCACTGGCAACATTGAAGGTGGCAACTTGACCACAGTTGGTGTAGCCAACGTTACAGGCAATATCACAGGTGGTAATTTGATCACAGCTGGTTTTGCCAACGTTACAGGCAATATCACAGCTGGTAACATCAGCTCAAGTGGCGACTCAAATGCTGTTGGATTCTACGGTACAACAGCAAACTTAACAGGCAACCTTGGTGCAAGCCACGTTTTTGCTAATGTTGAAGGCTCAACTGGTACATTTACTTCGTTGACTGCTGGAGAAATGGTATTTGCTGACACTGGTGGACTACTAGAATCAGACGCTAACTTGACTTACAACGTTTCAACTAGTGCATTGGCTCTTAGTGGCTCGGCCAACATCACTGGTACAATTGACGTAAGTTCTACTGCTACTGTTGGATCCTTGATTGTTGATGATCTATCACAGTACTCTGTATTGGTTGCAGGCATTAACGGGCAAGTATTTGACCCAGTTAACTTCACCTACAACGATGCCAACAGCACAGTAACAGTCAACGGTAACATCAATGTTGGTAACCTACAGTTGCGTGACAGCACATTGTCCAGCACCAACTTAAACGGTAACATTGAAATCACACCAGACGGCACAGGTAAAACTGTCATCAAGAATGCTGTACTAAGTGGATTCACAGGTAGTCGTGTACTAGTAACTAGCTCAGCAGGCGAAGCAACAGTTGACGAAGACCTAACATGGGATTCAACTACCAACATCTTAAGTGCTAACGGATCTGCCAACATTGCTGGTAACTTGACAGTTGCTAATATTAAAGTCAGCAACAATGATGTGGAATCAGTTGGTGGTAACATCAACATTACACCAAACGGTACCAACGCAACAGTTGTTACAAACTTTGTATCCAGCAATGTTGAAATCACTGGTGGAAACATCAACAGCACAGCAATTGGTGCTACAACAGCCAGCACTGGTGCGTTCACTGACTTATCTGCTAGTGGCAATGCAAACTTAGGTAATACTTTTGTATCAACACTAACTGCTGGTCGTGTAACATACGCAGGTGCAAGTGGTCAACTGGTTGACGATGCTGACTTTACATTTGATGGCAGTGACTTAACTGTTGCTGGAAATATCTATGTTGGCAACCTACTAATCAGCGGCAACGATATTACTGCTCAAACTGGTGGCGAAGTAACAGTCAACACAGCAGGCAGCAACATTGACTTTACTGTTTCTGGCAGTGCAGATGCTAGCTTGTTCCATGTAAATGGTGGACAAAATAACATTGGTATCAACACCAACACACCAAACACAGAAGCCAAGTTACACATTGTCAGTACAAACAGTATCATTATTCCAATTGGTGCAGACGGCGATCGTCCAATCAGCCCAGTTGCAGGTATGATGCGTTTCAACAGCACCCAAAACAGCTATGAAGGTTACAATGGTACAGCATGGCAGAGTTTCAGCTCAGCATCAACTGTTATTACCAGTGAAACATTCAATGGTGATGGTTCAGCTGTTGAGTTTACATTGGGTCAAGAGTTAACTACTGCGGCAGCGATTGTTGCAGTCAACGGTGTTATGCAAATTCCAACCACTGCTTACAGCATCAGCGGAGTTACACTGACATTCACTGAAGCGCCAGCTAGTGGTGACGTAATTGAAGTTCGTCAGATTGCTACAACATCAACGGTTAACGTCACACTGCAAAGTCCAAATGGATTTGACCTAGTTGAAGCTACCAACAGTGGTATCACAATTTACTCAGGTACAGCATCAGCAGCCGCACGTTGGACAGTTGGTACTAACGGACATTTTGTCCCAGCAGTAGATAACGCCTTGGATTTTGGTGCAGTTGGCAACGCAGTAAGAAACATCACCTACAGTGGTGCATTGGTACACAGTAAAACTGCTGCCACAGTTGGTACAACGATTACTACTATTGATACCTTTACTGCCGCTACATATCGTACTGCAAAGTATGTTATTCAAGTAACCAATCAAGGTGGAACAGCATTTGATGCAATGGAAGCACTGGTAATTCATGATGGTACTACAGCATATCTAACAGTGTCTAATCACATATTCACTGGCAGCGAACTTGGTACTTTAAGTGTTGATTTAACCAGTGGTTCGGTGGTACTAAAATACACTGGTGTAGGACCAGCTAATGTGGTGAAACTTGGTAAGAGTTACATCACAGTATAAACATTGATAGGCGGGGATAATACCCCGCCTATATAACAAGCCTTATGGGAGATTAGGAACATGGCTAATAAGTTTTTTAATATTAAGCACGGCATCAAGGTAGGTAACTTTGAAGTTGATGCAAACGACGGTGCAGTAACCACTAGTGGTAACATTACTTTAACAGGTAATGCAGTACTGAACACAGCGGCAGGAGCCAACATCACTGTTGGTAACGTGATTGCAAACGGGATTAGTTTGGGCGACAGTAGCCTAAGCATCACAGACACCGGATCTGGCGCAAACATTCGGATCATCATTGATGGTGTAACAGAACACACAGTTGATGCCGATGGCGTTAACTTGGCCTCAGGCGATCGTTATGCCATTGCTGGCACAAGCGTATTAAACGGAACCACACTTGGATCTGGCGTTACAGCGTCAAGTTTAACTAGTGTTGGTACACTGACTGCATTGACAGTAACAGGTAACGTGAGTGCTGGCAATGTGTCAGCTACCACCTTCACTGGTGCATTGTCAGGCGCAGCCACAACAGCTGGTACTGTAACCACTGCCGCACAAGGCAACATTACATCAGTGGGTACACTGACTGCATTGACAGTAACAGGTAACGTGAGTGCTGGCAATGTGTCAGCTACCACCTTCACTGGTGCATTGTCAGGTGCTGCCACCACTGCTGGCACAGTAACAACAGCAGCTCAAGGCAATATTACTAGTGTTGGTACACTGACTGCATTGACCGTAACAGGTAACATCTCAGCAGGCAATGTAAGTGCAACCACATTCACTGGTGCATTGAGTGGTACTGCCACAAGTGCTACCACTGCAACAAGTGCAACCACAGCTGGTACTGTGACAACAGCGGCACAAGGTAACATTACAAGTGTTGGTACACTAACTTCCTTGTCAGTAACTGGTAACATCTCAGCAGGCAATGTGAGTGCTACCACATTCACTGGTGCATTGAGTGGTACTGCCACAAGTGCTACCACTGCAACAAGTGCAACCACAGCTGGTACAGTAACCACTGCTGCTCAAGGTAACATCACATCAGTGGGTACACTGACTGCATTGACTGTAACAGGTAACGTGAGTGCTGGTAACGTGAGTGCTACCACATTCACTGGTGCATTATCAGGTGCTGCCACTACAGCTGGTACTGTGACAACAGCGGCACAAGGTAACATCACATCAGTGGGTACACTAACTGCACTATCAGTGACAGGTAACGTGAGTGCTGGTAACGTGAGTGCTACCACATTCACTGGTGCATTGTCAGGAGCAGCCACAAGTGCAACCACAGCTGGTACTGTAACCACTGCCGCACAAGGAAATATTACTAGTGTTGGTACATTGACCGCAGTAGCAGTAACAGGTAACGCCAACGTTGGTACTTTAAATGCTGGTAATCTTACCATCACTGGTGACACAATCAGCAGTAGCCATACTACTCTTACCATTGATCCAAGCAGTGCCGGTACAGGTGGTAATGTTGTTATTGCAGGTAACCTACAGGTAACAGGCACAACCACAACAGTCAACAGTACAACGGTAGAAATTGGCGATTTAAACTTAACTTTAGCCAAAGACGCAGCCTCAGCGGCAGCAGCCAACGGCGCTGGTTTAACAGTAGCCGGTGCCACTGCAACATTCACTTATACAAGTGGCGACGATCGTTGGAACATGAACAAAACGTTGAATGCCAACATAAATGGTTCAGCCACAAGTGCAACCACTGCTGGTACTGTGACAACAGCCGCACAAGGTAACATTACAAGTGTTGGTACATTGACTTCACTAACAGTAACAGGTAACATTAGTGCAGGCAATGTAAGTGCTACCACATTCACTGGTGCATTGTCAGGTGCTGCCACAAGTGCAACCACTGCTGGTACTGTGACAACAGCGGCACAGGGTAACATCACATCAGTGGGTACTTTGACTTCACTGACAGTAACTGGTAACATCTCAGCAGGCAATGTGAGTGCTACCACATTCACTGGTGCATTGTCGGGTGCTGCCACAACAGCTGGTACTGTAACCACTGCTGCTCAAGGCAATATCACATCAGTGGGTACACTAACTTCCTTGTCAGTAACTGGTAACATCAGTGCTGGTAACGTGAGTGCAACCACATTCACTGGTGCATTGAGTGGTACTGCCACAAGTGCAACCACTGCCACAAGTGCAACCACAGCTGGTACTGTAACCACTGCTGCTCAAGGCAATATCACATCAGTGGGTACACTAACTTCCTTGTCAGTAACTGGTAACATCTCAGCAGGCAATGTGAGTGCTACCACATTCACTGGTGCATTGTCGGGTGCTGCCACAAGTGCAACCACAGCTGGTACAGTAACCACTGCTGCTCAAGGTAACATTACAAGTGTTGGTACATTGACTTCCTTGTCAGTAACTGGTAACATCAGTGCTGGTAACGTGAGTGCAACCACATTCACTGGTGCATTGTCAGGTGCTGCCACTACTGCTGGTACAGTAACCACTGCTGCTCAAGGTAACATTACAAGTGTTGGTACATTGACTGGTTTGACAATTAATAATGCCACCACTGCAATTACTAACGGTGGCACAACTGGTGTTGGCAACATTGGATCTTCGGGCTCAACATTCAACACTGTATTTGCCAAAGCAACAACAGCACAATACGCCGACTTGGCAGAAAAGTACACAGCAGACGCTGAATACGAGCCAGGTACAGTTCTACACTTTGGTGGTGAAGCCGAAGTTACATTGTGTGACACCGACATGTGTGCCAAGGTAGCAGGCGTTGTAACAACAGCACCAGCTTACTTGATGAACAGTCACTTAGAGTCTGCACACACAGCAGCCGTTGCTCTACAAGGTCGTGTACCGTGTAAGGTCGTTGGCCCAGTTGCCAAGGGCGACATGATGGTATCAGCTGGTAACGGCAGTGCCCGTGCAGAAGCCAATCCAAAGATTGGTAGCGTAATTGGTAAAGCACTAGAAGCTCATGGCGAAGGTGCTGGCGTCATTGAAGTGGTTGTTGGCAGAGTCTAACAGCTAATTCATTTCGTAACATAAAAATAGGGTTGGCAACAGCCCTATTTTTTTGATAAATATTTCAACGGAATGAAGACATATGGCGCTCACTAAACCCAGACTAGGACAGATTAATGCAGGCAACGGGTCAATACTGTCCAGCGACTCTACCACCGTTGGGCTCAACGACAACTTAATTAGTCTCAATGCCGGAACCACTGGCGCCAATGCCAAAGATGTAGGCCTATTGTTCACTCGCGGATCCAGCGGAACGTTGGCTGTTGTGTGGGCGGAAGCTGATAGTACTTTTGCGTTGGTAAGTACATCTAGCACAGAAACAGCCAATACCATTGCTGTAACTGGCTATAAAGATTTAAAAGTTTCTAGCATCAATGTAACAAATTCTTTTAAAAATTCTCCAACCGCTGTTGTAGTAGGCACAAGTTCTGCAGTTATATCTTCTTTTGCAGCCGCTGATTATCGCGGCGCCAAGTACATAGTTACAGTTTCCAATAGTCCAAACTACTCAATCACAGAGTGCTTGGTAGTACACGACGGCACAACAGCTAGTTTGATCACTTACGGCGAAATACTAACAGGCAATAACATGGGCACGTTTTCTGTTGGCATAAACACAGGAAACGTGGAACTATCCTTCACTGGGGCAACAGCAAACAACTCAGTGAAGGTATCAAGTCAATTAATAGCAGTATAAACTATAATGTATCAACAATTTAACGTCAAAGACTACATAGGCGAATTTGTCATTGAAAGCAGTGAGTGGAAGAATAACCAGCAACACCACACTAAAAAGTTTATTCCTGCCACTGTGGATGCAACTAAATTCAAAGATCATGCAATTGTCCTGGGCAACGGTACCAGTAGACTTGCTATACCAACTGCCAGCATAGCCGCTCGTTTAAAAAGAATACCGCACCCCAAGGTTGTTGCTAGAGGTGAATGGACTACCTACAGTACCTGGGCCTGCAATGCTGGCTATAGAGACATTGAAGCAGACAACTTGATCATCACTCGTGGCCCAATGCTCAGCAAGTACATCAAAGAGTGTCCAGATAAAAAAACACAAGTATGGATCACACGATTCTTGTTGGGCTATAACAGTGATAAAAATCTAGTGCCATACCATCCTGCTGTCAACAGTGGCGCACTGGCAGCTTATTTGGCCGCAGTCAGTGGACACAAGAAGATCTATCTACTGGGCTTTGATAACTTCTTTTCAAACGACTATAATAATGTGTACGCTGACACCTACGGCTACGATGAAAAGAAGTCAGGAACAACAGATCACAGCAGTTGGGTGGAAAATATGAACAATCTGTTTATAGACTTCCCAGCAGTTGAATTTTTTCACGTTTGTCCCAGTGAAGGCAGCCCAGCACCAGAACCCTGGAAATATAATCTCAACTACACTCAGCTATCACACTGGCAGTTTAGGCAAATAGTTGACATCTAGTATAGACTCAAGTGTGGCAATCTTCTGCTGAACACTTTCAAAGTTAAAAGTACTCCACACACCCGGGTGTAAGGGCTTGGGATAATAATCAATCTGCGTCCAACAGTAGCCCTTGTGCTCGTGATTCAAGCTGGGGATAAACTCGTGTTCAATGGTACACACAAACGTATAGTACTTGAACTTATCGTCACTGCTGGTAAATGTTTCTAGAGGAATGAACTTGCCAACATCGGGCTCAAACCCAATCTCTTCAATGGTTTCTCGGCGCAGTGCTTCCATGACACTTTCGCCTCGCTCAATCTTCCCACCTACAAGACCCCAGGTGTTGGTGTGTCTTGCTTCGTCTCTTAACAGGAATAGATAACGTTTTGTTGAAAGGGCATAATAGAGTGCGCCCACTGCTTCGGTCAAATTATTACTCTCCAATGCATTGGGTCGTACTTGCCTTCCCAACTGCGTACCCATTTACCATCAAGTAACTTGTACTGCATACTTGTGGTCAAGTTAGTGACATATTGTACAGTGGTATTGGTCTTGCTGTCAAATACCTTGCGCCATGTTCTGTTGACTGTATCGTAGGCAATGATATCATTGCGGTCAGCCACTGGCTCCCCGTCTACATACCAAGCCGGTGCATGTTCGTTGTCATCGGCATTGCCAATGTTGTCTAGTAACAAATAACGCTGACCTGCCGCTGGTTCTGGTAAACCAAATCCAGGACCAACTTTCTGTGGATTAATGATAGCAGTGATTGGGTCTAGTGTGTTTGCTGGTAATGTATCAAGGTCTGGAGTAAACAATAATATCTGGTCGTTGCTGGGGTCCAGCGCAACAGTGCCAACAATTTCAAAATCGTCTTGCCACTGTAGTCTTATTTGTGTGATACCATTGCGGATTACCCCGTATTTTTCCAGGGCCGCTGGCCAACTCCTTGTATCGCCTGTTACTGTGGGAATAGATACTGTGCTGGCTGAAGATACAACGGTATTCTTCAACAATTTTGCCTGTCCATCAAGTACAAATATACCGTAATCTTGGAAGGTAACAGCTTGTCTTGTGCCCAGTAGCAGATCATCGTTGCCAATTATACCACTTAGGTCTCCAGTCTGTCCCGTGGCGTCAAACACGCTGGTGATAATCTTTTGGATAACACCTAGCTTCTTGACACGGGCTGGGGCACTGAGCCAAATTGGCATACTAAAGTCCAAGGTAGCAACATCAATGGTATCATCAGTGCCTTGTGGAATACTACGACTGGTAAAAGTCACGTTATCTAATGTCACAACACTAAGACTGGTCCAGTCTAGATAGTTCTCTGTGCTTTGTATTTCTAAGCTAGGGTTAAACAACACCAGCATCTGTTCAAGCAACTGTAGTTTCTGATCTGTGTTGCTGGTCCATAGATCAACTTTAATTTTTAGGTCATAGGGAGCAGGCATCATACGCTCAATGGTGTAGGCGTTGCCTTGTTGGTTTAAAAACTCCTGTTGTCCCTCGTCCCACTGCTTTTGACGTATGCTGAACTTATCAACAAATGTAGGATTTTGCACACGATCTCTTGCATAATCCAGTGAACTAATGTACAAACTAATCTGTGGTGTTGCTGGCAAGGTGTTTGCGCTATTGCCTTGTAGAATAACCGCGGCATTACGACTGCCGTCGCCATACTTGACCGGCACACGATAAAATACTTTGTCGCCAGCGTCGTTCTTGCCAAACTCAACCTGGAAGTTACTGAACATACGCACCAACTGTAGCAGGAAACGTCTTATTTGTTCATCATAGAAATGTGTTTGCATTGTTTAATCCTAGTGATCAGCTTTTGGATTGAGCAAGTCGCTGAGTGTTTGTTTACTGACTTCACTGTTACCTTGACTGTCTGTAAATGTTGAGGTATTATTAATGAACTGATCTCGCAGTGTATTACCCTGTCCAGGTGTAACATTCGTACGTACAGCATCTTCCACTTTAACCCAACGCTTGCCATCGTAGCGGAACAAGCGATTTGGTAAGAAGTCTAAGCGTAAGCAGAAATCCCCAATGGCTGCACCTGCAGGGAAGGCAGTGCCTGCAACAGTTGGCTTGCCATTTGGAGCAACGCCGTCTCCAGCCAGGTATCCAGTCCAGTTTTCTTCTGGGCTAGCTGTGGGCTCTAGTGGACTGTTGGTCAGTGTACCACCTTCCTGTGGCGGAATCCAATAAGGTGTAGTGTCGTAGCCGCTTTGTGGTACTTCGGCTTCTGCTTGCTGTATCACAGCATCGTTGATGTTTAGGTCTTTCTGGTAGGTACTGAGTAAGTTGCTGATGACAGTTGGGGAAACGTTGCCTGTGCCAACAGGTTTTAACCCTGTTACAGGATCTTCGCCACCACTGTTTGAGATTTGATCAATGATCTGTTTGAATTCTTGACTGTTGACCAACGGCACAGCTTTGACACGCCACAGGTGCGGCCACCAAGTGGCACTGAAACCCTCTGCACTCTTGGTGGCATCTTGTACAACATAGAAACGTTTGAGTGCCAGCGGCACAGTATCATCTAAACTATAGAATTCTTTTAAGTGTGGCAGCTCAAGTACGTCACCGTTCATGAGTTTACGACCCATGTTTTCCACCATATCGTTCAAGTGGAAAGTGATAAACAGTGTGTCGTTTTGTAAGAACAAGCCAAATTGGCTAAGATCAAAGTCTAAGTCTTGTACATTGTACAAGGCCCGCATGTTGTAGATACTGCTGTCATACTTGCGATCGCGGTTTTCTAACAACAATAGATCTTGTATGTTCTTTTCGCTTTGTGTAGCGTAATTGGGCTGTGTGGCATCGCCAGTAGCACCTTGGCTCTGCGGACCTAGGTATTTGTGTACATAGATATCTGTACCGCCAGCGGTAAACATCTCGTGAATACGACGATCAAAAAACTTGTAATCGTTAGTGTGTTTACCACCTTGCCAAAGACTAATACGGGGCATAATCTGTTCTCTCTGTAGAGTATTTATGGCCAACAGTCCTGGCTGTAGAAACATAAATACTTAAAACGAGGATACACAGTGTCTGATTCTATAGATTATTTAAAACAACGAGTATTTGACTATGTACGTCTACGCCTAGGCGACGGCATGGTAGACGTAGAGCTGGATCCAGAACACTACGAAAACGCATATCAGCGCACTATATCCCTGTATAGAGCTAGAGCTAGAAATGCCAGCGAAGAAAGCCATGCTTTCTTAGAGCTTGTAGAAAATCAGCAAGAGTACACACTACCGCAGGAAGTTGACCATGTGCGTCAAATCTTTCGTAGAACAATTGGTAGTTCGGGATCAGCCAATCAATTTGAACCCTTTGAAGCAGGTTACCTGAACACCTATCTGTTGAAGGTGGGACGCACCGGCGGCCTATTAAGCTACGAGTTGTACACACAGTATCAAGAACTAACTGCCAAGATGTTTGGCGGCTACATCAACTTTACCTGGAACCCAGTTACCAAGAAGTTGGTGATTGTGCGTCATCCCTTGAGCACAGGCGAAACTGTACTGCTATGGACCTATAACTACAAGCCAGAAATTTGGCTGTTGACAGATCCACGCACCAAATCTTGGATTCAAGAATACTGCTACAGTCTCAGCAAGTACACATTAGGTGAAGCACGTAGCAAGTTTGCTACCATTGCCGGCCCACAGGGCGGTACAACACTCAATGGCGAATCGCTGAAGTCTGAAGCCAAAGAAGAAATGACCCAACACCTGGAAGACCTTAAGAACTATGTGGACGGATCGGAGCCACTTAGCTTTATCTTTGGCTAATTAACCGTTGACAATCCCGTGACACTTTGCTATAGTAGAGTGTACTTACAGGGGATGTTCATGATCATTGGTGTGTGCGGTTTTATAGGCTCGGGCAAAGACACTGTAGCTGACTACCTAGTTAATTTCCACGAATTCCGTAGAGATAGTTTTGCCAACACTCTCAAAGATGCTGTGGCCGCAGTGTTTGGCTGGGACCGCACACTACTTGAAGGGCGTACCAAAGAAGCCCGTGAATGGCGCGAGCAAGTTGATCCATGGTGGTCCAAGCGTCTTGACATGCCAGATCTTACCCCACGTCTAGTACTACAGCTCTGGGGTACAGAAGTCTGCCGCAGAGGATTCCATAACGATATCTGGATTGCCAGTGTTGAAAACAAAATGCGAACATCCACAGACGATATTGTGATCAGCGATTGCCGCTTCCCCAACGAGATTAAATCTATTAAACAAGCCGGTGGTATTGTTGTCTGGGTAAAGCGTGGAGAGTTACCCTCCTGGTATCAGGATGCTGTTAACTTCAACGAAGGTGATCATAACATGTTGTTTGCCACCAGCAGATCTAGGCTAGAACGTGCAGGTATTCATGCCAGTGAAACAGCATGGGTGGGCACTACATTTGATTTTGAAATTGACAACAATGGCTCAATTGACCACTTGTACAAGCAGGTAGAATCAATAGTCCGGGATCAGGTCGCCCTGCTGCCAACCTAGGCCGGTGACAGCAATCTCTATCTGACAATTGCCACACACTGTTCTTAGATTTGTGTGCTGTACGTTTTTTAAGTTGCCATCAGCATGATATACAAAAAACTGCTGATGCCACTTGCTTTTAAACCCGCATCTTTCGCACTGCTTCTTCTTTGCATAGCCTGCTAACTGCCAGTTAGTTTTCTTGGGCTTCTTCTTCCTGGCACAGGTATCGCACTTGCGTCTAAAGTGCGTTATTCCATCTTTTTGATAATTAATAGCAGCGGGATGTTTATGACATGCCTGGCATAATGGTCTCTGTTCCATACAGCTATTTACCTAATACCTTTGCAAAGGGCTGGCTAAAGCGGGGTGTTTACGGCCAAATGGCTAAATACTTTTATACCAACAATAGGATGGACAAAATATGGCAAATCTAATTTCTCCAGGCACAGCAGTTACAATCATTGACGAAAGTAACTATACGCCGGGCTCGAAAGGCACAATTCCTTTTATTCTTTTAGCTACTGCTGAGAATAAAGCAAACCCCGCTGGTACATTGGCTACGTACACTACTGCTGCCAATGCTGGCAAACCACTACTAGTAACAAGTCAGCGTGAATTGGTCAACGCCTTCGGCAAGCCAAATTTTTATGCTCCAAACGGTACTCCGGTACATGGTTACGAACTAAACGAATACGGCTTACTTGCCGCTTACACCACACTAGGTGTTGCAAGCATGGCATACGTAATGCGAGCAGACATTGACCTCAATGCACTTGCCAGCAAGTTAACTCGCCCAATGGCAGATCCTGTTAACGGTACATTATGGTTTGATACAGATGCAAGCAGATACGGTATTTTTGAATGGAATGCTACAGCTGGTGGTTTTGCTCAAATTAACACCACTAATGCAAGTGGTCAAGGCAAGCTTCATGTTTTAACAAATACTGCTTATGTTACAGGTAGCCTCCCAATCCCAAGCATTGGTAAAGCAGGCGATTATGCAGTTGTTGCAACTAACGCTAACAACCCAGTATATCGTAAGAATTATCAAGGTGATTGGGTACTTGTTGGTAGTCAGGATTGGCAAGATACAATCCCTACTGTAATTGGTTCTGTTGCTAACCCAACAACAACCGTTGGTCACAGATTTGTTCTTAACGGAACTACTGTTACACTAACTGGCACAACAGCTTCGTCGGCTGCTGGCGACATCAATGGTGCAAATATCGCCGGCGTAACTGCTACAGTATTATCTTATCGTCTTGCAATTTTTGTCAACAGTGATGCTGCCAGTGGCGGCGAGCTAACAATTGTTGCTGGCGGTACAGGCAGTGCATTATCCAACCTTGGATTAGTGGCCGGCGATTACTATCGCCCAACCTTCTATGCCAGCAAGCACACACAGACTCCTGCATGGCGCACAGTGGATGCAACTCCACGCCCAACAGGCAGTATCTGGT
>Ga0114970_10000125_pt1 | contig 49833 bp, 48 predicted proteins | sample M_140205_XF_Meta_FD_87030 | JGI IMG/M metagenome (GOLD analysis project Ga0114970, IMG submission 87030) | Freshwater microbial communities from Lake Montjoie, Canada to study carbon cycling - M_140205_XF_MetaG | ecosystem: Environmental > Aquatic > Freshwater > Lake | place: Lake Montjoie... | reverse complement strand
GCCTTGGATCTACTGACATTTCTTAATAAGAGTTCACCTTGAAAAAATCTATTTTTACATTTTGCACCATCGGTGCTATGCTCATTGCTTGCTCTGACTCTCCCTTGCACTTGGAGATCACCCAGCAGCCCATCGTTCAAAACAATCAACTTCGCTTTCCCGCTGGCAATCCTCAACTGAGTCTTCTCTCCACTGTAGCGGTCAAGCAAGCAGAAAATATTTCAATTGATTTACCTGCTCGCATTGTTTGGGATGAACAAAAAACACAACGCGTATTCCCAGCCTTTTCAGGTCGGGTCAAGCAAATTTTAGTCGATGTCGGGCAAAGCGTGAGCGAGGGTACCCTTTTGGCTCAGATTGCATCTCCCGAATTTGGAGCCGCGCAAGCCGACACCGCGCGTGCCATGGCAGACGCATTGCTGGCTGGTAAAAATTTCGTTAGGCAAAAAGAACTCTTTAACGCGGGCATTACTTCTCAAAAAGAATTTGAACAATCAGAGGCTGATTCCCTTAGGGCCAAGGCAGAAGTTGATCGCGCTCAGGCCAGAACAGCGCTTTACGGAAGTGGCGCTGGTGTCAATCAGCAACTTGGCATTCGCTCCAGCTTAAGGGGCATGGTCGTTGAGAGAAACTTAAATCCAGATCAAGAGATCAGGCCCGACCAGTTTGGGCCCAACTCACCTGCTCTTTTCGTGGTCACTGACCCACGATTTCTATGGGTCCTGATTGACGTTCGTGAAACCGATATTCAGTACATCAAAATGGGCATGAAGATGGATATCAAAACACCAAGCCTTCCAAACCAATTGTTTGAAGCCACCATCAGGGTCATCGCAGATACGATTGATCCAATGACCCGAACCATCAAAGTCAGGGCTTCTATCGAAAATCCTCAGCGCATTTTAAAAAATGAGATGCTAGCAACCGCTTCTTTCCTTAGAAGCTTTAAAGACAACTTAAACATTCCAGCAAGCTCGGTCTTTCTAAAGGGAAGCGACCACATTGTTTTCGTTGAAATTGAACCTGGTGTTTTTCAATCCCAAAAAGTCTCCCTCATCTTTGAAAACAAAAAGGATGTCATTGTTGAAGCAGGCTTGAGCATTGGTGAAAAGGTGGTCAGTCAAAATGGTCTCCTGCTGGCAAAAGAATTACTCAATGCACAAGAAAATGCTCAACAAGCACCCATGAAAGTGCCGGCAATTAAACCATGAAGAAAATCATTAATTTTGCAATCACGCAACCCTTGGTCATTGTCCTTGGGACCATTCTTTTTGTCGCTTCTGGTTTAATTGCTTTTCAAAATCTATCTGTTGAAGCTTTTCCCGATGTGACCGACACGCAAGTCACTGTCATTGCGCTTTACCCTGGACGCGCTGCAGAGGAAGTGGAAAAGCAAGTCACTTTGCCACTTGAAGCGACACTCTCAGGTCTACCCAACTCCATTCGACTATTTTCCCATACGCAGTTTGGCTTGTCTTACACCGTCATTACCTATGATGACAAAGCCGATGTCAATTTGGCGCGCCAGCAAGTCAACGAGCGACTTAACTCAGTGGACTTGCCCAATGGCTCGCAAGTCAATGTCATGCCCAATGCCACGCCCGTTGGGGAAGTCATGCGCTACAGGGTCAAAGGCAATGGTCAAACCGTCACCGACCTCAGAACGCTACAGGATTGGGTTGTTGAGAAAAACTTGCGCCAAGTTCCTGGCGTGGCAGACGTCGTGGCCATGGGTGGGTTTATCAAACAATATGAAGTACAGCCTGATTTGGATAAGCTCAGGGCCTTCAAGCTGACTTTTCAAAATTTACAAGATGCATTAGGACGCGGAAACTCCAACGCCGGTGGCAGTTATGTTGCTCAAGGCTCACAACAATTTGCAATTCGAGGTATTGGCTTGTTGAGTTCTGCAGAAGATATAGGACAAATCGTTTTAGGCTCCAACAACGGAACTCCAATTTTGATTCGAGACGTTGCACAGGTGAAATTGGGTGCAGTCCCACGACTGGGTATTACGGGCCAAGATGGTGATGACGATGCAGTTGTAGGCATTGTGATCATGCGAAAAGGTGAAAACGCCTCCCAGGTCCTCAAAAGCGTCAAAGAAAAAATATCACAACTCAACCAACGCGGACTTCCCAGGGGAGTTGAAATTGTTCCCTTTTATGACCGCACTTGGCTCATGGCCAAGACGTTGTCCACGGTGTTTAGAAACTTACTTGAAGGCGCCATCTTGGTGGGCCTTGTGTTGTATCTGTTTCTCTCCAATATCAGGGCCAGTTTGGCCGTGGTGGTGGTCATCCCCTTGGCTTTGCTTGCTACCTTCATGGGGCTAAAAATCATGGGCGTTCCTGCCAATTTGCTCAGTTTAGGGGCCATGGATTTTGGAATCATTGTCGATGGTGCAGTGATTGTGATAGAAAACGTCATGCATCGACTCGTGCAACGTGGTGAAGGCATGGGTGAAAAAGAGCGACAAGCTTTGATCACTGACGCTACCGACGAGGTGGGACGTCCAACGCTATTTTCCATGCTGATCATCATTGCAGCGCACATCCCCATCTTTGCCCTGCAGCGCCATGAAGGCAGGATCTTCCAACCTATGGCGTTGTCCGTGACGATGGCCTTGGTTGGATCATTGATTTTTTCATTGACCTTGGTGCCGTTGATCGCCAACTGGACCTTGCGCTCAAAATTGCCACGCGAGGACAACAAGCTCGTTACTTTTTCAAAAAATCTCTACCGGCCAATTTTAGATTGGGCCCTTGAGCACAGGAAAAAAGTGATGTTGATGGCACTCACCGCATTTGTCTTGGCGCTCGGAGCCGCTTCCAGGTTGGGGTCGGAATTTTTACCCGAACTCAACGAGGGTACTTTCTGGGTGAACTGGGACCTACCCTCCAGCGTTTCTCAAGAAGAGGCAACCAAAATATTACGCCTTGCTAGGCGAGCGCTGCAAACCATTCCCGAGGTCAGAACGGTGGTCTCTAAAGCCGGACAACCGGAAGACGGAACAGACCCCAAAACACTCAGCATGGCAGAGGTGTTTGTAGATGTAAAGCCTCATGAAGAGTGGCGCAAGGGTCTGACTCGGGATCAGTTGATTGAAGAAATGGATGCTCGCTTATCGGTCATCCCAGGAGTTGACCCCGCGTTTTCACAACCCATCCGAGACAACGTTTTGGAGTCCATCTCACAAATCAAGGGACAAATTGTCGTTAAAGTGGCAGGAGATGATTTAACCGATCTCAAAAACACCGTAGAGGCGATGCGCCGAGAGTTTAAACAAATTCCTGGTATCCAACGCGCAGAGGTTGATCGCTTAGGTGAGCTACCCCAACTTGTGATTGACATCAAGCGCGAGCGAGCTGCTAGACTGGGTATCAATGTGAGCGACATTCAAGATGTGATTGAGGCTGCACTTGCAGGAAAGGTGGCCACATACATCTGGGAAGGTGAGAGAAAGTTTGCCGCTGTCGTGAGATTAAAAGATGACAGCCGGGCCATTAGCAACCTGCCAAATACGCCCATATTGATGGCCAATGGGGGCTACACCACGCTTGGGACCTTGGCCGATATCAGACAAGCCTCTGGCGCCATGAACATTGCTCGAGAAGCGGGTCGAAGAACCATGGCCATTGGCATCTTCATCAAAGGACGCGATATGGGCTCTATCGTCGCCGATATGAAGTCCAGGGTAGAGAAGAATGTAAAAATACCCGACACCTACACTGTCAGTTGGTCCGGTGAGTTTGAAAATCAAGAGCGTGCGATGAAAAGACTCGGTTTGGTCGTTCCCGTGTCTTTGCTGCTGATCTTCTTGCTCTTGTTCAATGCATTTAATTCAGTCAAAACTGCCGCTCTGATCTTGATCAATGTTCCGTTGGCGTTGATTGGTGGTTTTGTCGCACTTTGGGTGCTTCACATTCCCTTGTCCGTTTCAGCAGCCATTGGGTTCATTGCGCTTTCGGGTCAAGCCGTTTTGAATGGCGTGGTCATGCTGTCGGTCTTTCAACAACTGCGCTCCGCGGGTTTGAACGTTTTAGATGCGGTCAAGGAAGGCTCTATCCAACGGCTGCGAACAGTTTTGATGACGGCCTTGTTGGCTGCATTTGGCCTACTGCCAATGGCATTGAGTCAAGAAATTGGCTCAGAAACTCAACGACCGTTGGCCATTGTGGTGATCGGTGGACTGTTCACAGCCACCTTGCTGACTTTGGTGGTACTACCCGCTTTGTATGTCGCTTGGTTTTCTGGCCCAGAGAAACCTAAAAAGAACGACTGATCTCGTTGAATAAAGCCCCAAGAAAGGGTCATTTAAAAACGCTCATATGAAAACGCTTGACCTTTGATAAAGCCAGCACAGACCACCCAGCCGCCCCCTTAAGCAAGCTTCAAAGCTGAGTAAATTCAGATACAAAAAAGCCCCAAAGACTCAAGTTCTTTGGGGCGGGGCTTGCGAATATGTTTTTTTATTGTGTTTGGATCTTCACACCAGGCGCTGCGAAGTTTTTGGGCCAAACCACAAGCCATTGACCGTTTTGCAACTGCTTGACGTGCATCATGTCGTCGCCATAATTATTGGGCCCATCAAAACGCAGACGGCCTGTGATCGCATCGACTTTATTGGTTTTTAACCATTTGGCAATGGCGTCGTCATTCAAGCTCTTGGTCGCAGTGACAGCGGCTTCAAGCATTTGCCATGCAGTAAATGAACTGGCAGCTTGAACCTCAACGCGTGTATAGGGCAAACCGGCTTGCTTGGCTCTTTCATCAAATGCTTTGACAAAAAAATCTGCGCCTTTGTTCTTTGTAAAAGGCAAATGCTCTTCAAAAGGCGAGATGGCAAAGCTGCCCTGTGCTTCTGGCGCCACCGCCATGATGCCAGGTGAGGGATACACGTGCGTATGAAGTGGGGGCACATAATCAATTTTCTTCATGGCCTCTAAGATTTGATTGCCCTCGGCACCAATGTCACCCACCCACAATAAATCGGGCTTGGCTTCCTTGATCCTGGAGGCAATGGGTGCAAAGTCACGATTTCCAAAATCCCACTCAAGATACAAAACCTCTTGAAGTCCACGTTGCTTGGCGACTTCTCTGGCACCGCCTGACAAGAAAAAGACCGAAGGGAATTTGCTGGTCACAATCGCGATGGTTTTGGGTGGCTTGGGCAAGGACGCCATTGCATCAAATATCGTATTGGGCACTGTTTTATCGGGATTGAAGCCAAGCGCCCATGCGGGGAACTGCTTGTCGTATTTGGCTTGATTGGGAATGCCAAAGGTGTGATGGATCAAAACTTTGTTGTACCTCTCTGCCACCACAAAGGCAGACAAAATCGCCCCCGTTGCATACGGCCCCATGAGCAAATCAACCTTATCGCTGTTGAGCAATTGTTCATACAAGGTTCTGGCCACATCTGGCTTGGATTGGTCGTCTTTCAAAACCCATTCAACGCGTCGACCCAACAGGCCCCCGCGCTTGTTGATATCTTCTACAGCAATTTCACCCGCCAATTTATGCACAATGCCCGTCGAGGACAAGGGGCCAGTCAGCGCCAATGTGCTGCCGATTCGAATAGGAGGGTTGGATTGGGCTTGAGGTGACAAGTGCACGCCAAGCAAACTCAAAAGCAAGACCGACGTCTTGACCAACGCGCTGGCATTGCCAAGCGAACTCAATATGCATTTCATGGATGTCCTTTGATTCAAATGTCTTTTTTTAGATCGCTCAAAGCGACCAAAGAGGGCTTGGTTGCCTCTTTAGAACCCACCCCCATTAAGGGCAAGCACAACTCCCCTTGACGGGATGTTTTTCGCAGTGACTGAATTCTAGAGTTGAATTGAAACTGTCGCTTAGGGATTACCCCTAAAGACAGCAAGACAATCAGTATTGGATTGGGGGGGGTAGAACTTTGGGCTTGGGTGCCGCCCAATTGATTTCCCGCTGACGGTTTCGGACCGCCGAGATACACTCCATGCGTGGACCCATGGACGTGATCTTGTCGCAATACCCAGCGGAGGCATGGTGCTTGGCTTGGCACAAGAGTTTGAGTTGTCCATTGGACTCGTTGATACACTCATCTCCTGCCGCCCATGCAAAAAGGGGCATCAGACAAGCAACCATGAGCAAGGATTTTTTGATCATGACGCTATTGTGACCAAATCAGCCATCATGACGATTACGTTATCGTCATCGATATGAATTGCGACTGTAATGGAAAGTAAAAATAGGGGTTTTTGAAACAAACCCTAAATAAACAGGCCTTTAGTACTAATTCATCCAGAAATATTTATTGGGCGAGCTTGTAATGATGCGGGTATTGGCCGCGGTCATGGGTTTTACTCCATAGAGTTCGTCACGCTGGCGATTTCTTACTGCTGAGACGCAGTTCATTCTGAACTCCATGGAGATTCCCTTCTCGCATAGGCTCACACTGATCGTGCGCTTGGCATTGCAAAGAAGTTTCTCATCCCCTGTGAGTCCCTCATCACAAGGGTTGCCCATTGCACAAGCAAGGCTTGGCAAAGAGCAGATCAATAAGAGAAGTGTTTTGAAATTCATGGGCTTTATCTTAAGGAGCCATGAAACGCACACAATTACCGATTCAACGAATTTGATGACAATTTTTTCATTAAAGCTACTGAGCAAGCTTTTTAAAAGCAGCCCTTCTTGATGGACCACGCTCATTTGAAGGGTTGCTGCTGCTGGAATCGTTTTCCCTCAACCCATGAAGGCCAGTTCAATCGGGTTTAAAAAATATGGAAGTCACGGTTTTTGTTTTTGATTTATACAAGTGCCAAGGTGATCCAGTAAACCTTGAGTGCCATCTTCAACCAAATCCAACACGTGTTCAAAACCTTGGTCGCTTTCGTAATAGGGGTCAGGCACAGATTGCTCTTGAAAAGTTTTGAAAAAATCCGCAAAGCGACGAATTTTGGAGAGATGCTTTTTCGGACAAATTGCCTGCGTCAAATTGAGGTTATCCCAATCCATCGGGACAATCAAATGGAAATCTTCAAAATCTTTTTCTTTGATCTGCCTTGCTCGCAAACTTGAGAGGTCATACCCACGCCTTAAAGCATGTGCTTGAGTTCTGGCATCTGGTGCACTTCTTGGATGGTAGTTGTGCGTTCCAGCCGAGTCGACCAGCACCCATTCCTCCCACCCCCTTGCCTTTAAGTGATGAGCCAAGACACCGTGTGCAGTCGGACTTCGGCAAATGTTGCCCATGCATACAAACAACACACCATAAGGCAACGAAGTTAAGTGCAATTTTGGCCTTTAAAAAAATCGATGAACTTGGTTTAAAAGAGGATTGGCCTTTCATCGCATTTTAAAATCAATTTAAATTCTTCGTGCGCTTGCGCCTAGATCCCACATCGTCCTTTGATCGAAAAAGGTAGGCCAAAGGGGCCAAAAATCAGCAAATCTATTTAGAAGTGAATAATTCTATGTTCAAGGGTTATCAGCAGATGAAAACCTCTACAATCCCTTTGCTTTGGTATATATTCGATCGCTCTAGAGTTTGATTTTCTGGCCTAGATTGAAATCCCTTGGAGCCACTCCATGAAAAAAACCCCCCATTCCTTGCACATGCATTCGCTCACTCAAGACCAAGACCAAGACCAAGACGCAGGCCCCATCGATCACGCCAAGCGACAAGGTCTACTCGCTGGCCTATCGTTGATCGGTGCGGGCTTTTTACCCGAATCCTTTGCACAAAGCAGCACCTACCCCACCAAACCCATCAAAATCATCATCACCCATGCAGCTGGGGGCCTACCGGACACCGTCGCTCGCATTTACGCTCAGCGCTTGACGGATCGTTTAGGCCAGCCCGTCGTGGTTGAGAACAAACCGGGTGCCAATGGCGTATTGGCCATTCAAACATTGCTCGCATTGCCCGCTGATGGCTATGCCCTTTTATGCACCGATGGCTCAAGCTTTTCAATCAATCCATTGATCTATAAAAGCGTGAGTTACGAGTACAAGCGAGACATTGTTGCCGCGTCCTTCGCAGCGCGAGCTCCCCTGTATCTGGCAGTCCACCCTAAAACAGGGGTCTCCAACTTCAAAGAACTCGTGGCATTGGCAAAAGCAAAACCAGGGACCCTCTCCTACGGCTCCTCAGGCGTAGGCAGCACCCATCACTTGTCCATGGAGGCCATCAAAACAGCCCTCTCCTTGAACATTGCGCACATTCCCTTCAAAGGTTCTGGGCAATCGGTTCCCGCCTTGGTGGGTGGACAAGTGGACATGGCCTTTGCGGCTCTTCCCTCTTTGTCTGGTTTTGTCAAATCCGCTCAAGTCAGACTGGTGGCCAATAATGCGGCCAAGCGCTCTGAGCAAGAACCCAGCACGCCCGCCATGGGTGAAATCATTGCTGGCTTCGACTTGGCGCCGGTAATCGGTTTACTGGCGGCCAAAGCAACGCCTCAGCCCCTCATTGACCGCATCAGTCAAGAGATGGCCGTGGTCGCTAAAATGCCCGAGGTGATCCACTCTTTGAGCTTGGCTGGCATTGAGGCCGTGGGGGGGAGCGCGGCAGAGTTTGCGCTGGCGCTGGATCAAGAAATTTCAAGAATGACAAAAATCGTGCGAGACGCACATATTCAACAGGAGTAATAACCAAATGAGTCGACTTCAATTAAGCTTTGCGTGCTGGGACTACGATCGCACGAGGGCTTTGATGGACGGGCGTGTCAAAGTGGATGGCATTGATCTGAACTATCTCAACCTTCCCGTTGAGGAGACTTTCTTCAGAATGGCACGCTTTAAAGAGTTTGATCTCTCCGAGATGTCTTTGTCTTCTTACTGCGTGACACTCACCAAGCCCGAGCGACCTTTCATTGCCTTGCCTATCTTTCCTTCGCGTTTTTTTAGACACTCTTGCATCTACGTCAATGCCAACAGTGGCATCAAACAAGCCAAAGATCTGATTGGTAAAAAAATTGCGTCGCCCGAGTACCAAATGACCGCACCCGTTTGGATTCGTGGCATTTTGCAAGACCATTACGGTGTGCCCATTGACGCACAGCCCTATTTGTTTGGCGGCGAAGAAGAACCAGGTCGCATCGAGAAGATGAGCTTAAAGTTGCCCCCCCATATCAAAGTCAGCCCCATTGAGCCCCATCAAACCCTTACACAAATGCTCTACGACGGTGAAATCGATGCCTTGTACACAGCCAGAATGCCCTCCTCTTTCCTCAAAGGGGATGGCCGTGTGAAGCGCTTGTTTGAGAACTACCAAGAAGTTGAGCGCAACTACTACCGTGAGACGAAGATTTTCCCCATCATGCACACCGTTGTAATTCGTCGCGAGGTCTATGAGGCCAATCGCTGGATTGCCCAGTCCTTGACCAAGGCCTTCATTGAAGCACAGAAGATGACCTATGAAGCTTTGAACGAGACTGCGGCCTTAAAAGCCATGTTGCCTCACCTGACCGCACAGGTTGAAGAGGTCAAGCGCGAGTTCGGCGATGATTGGTGGCCCTATGGCTTAGAGAAGAACATCAAAGCCCTTGAAACGTTCACACGCTACCACCATGAGCAAGGACTCTCTGCCCAAAAACTCAATGTTGAAGACCTCTTTGCTCCCGAGTCCCTTGAGGCGTTCAAGATTTAAAAAAAAGCACCCCTGACGCTTTTAACTCTTGCAAAGCGTGGCCCCTTGAATGGTGTCACGCTTTGTTTTTGATGAGACCATTGGGCTTGACTGATTTTTTCTTGCAAGAGCGCCCCCTTTTTTTCCCAACCCACAAGCACATGACGCATGAGACCCGTACACCACCACATCATCCAGTCTGAGCTGAGCGCCTTGAGACCCACTCAGTGCAGCATTGGCTACCAAGAAGTCTTTCATAAACGTCAGGAGTGGCGTGCGTTGTCTGGAAAAAAACGCCAAGCATTGGTTGATCAGCATTGGTTTCCCACCATCATCGGCCCCAAGCAGCAACACTTCATCGTCGATCACCACCACCTTGGCGTGGCCTTGTATGAAGAGGGGCAAGAGCGGGTCTTGCTGACCATTTTGAAGGACCTCTCTTGGTTGGATGAATCTACCTTTTGGCGGGTGATGGAGTTTCATCAATGGGCGCACCCCTTTGATAGAGAAGGCAAAAGGGTCGACTTTAAAAAGATCCCTAAACGCATTTCACAGCTCCAAGACGACCCCTACAGGAGTCTTGCCGGTTTGGCAAGAAAGCAAGGCGCCTTTGCCAAAGACATCACGCCTTACAGTGAGTTTTTGTGGGCCGACTATTTCAGAGCCCATGTGGACAAAGACTTGCTCGGGCAGTCAATGGACAAAGCGGTCAAAGTGGCGATCAAAATGGCGAAAAAAAACCAAGCAAGTTACCTACCCGGCTGGAGCGCAGGCAACTAAAAGACGGCTCAGGGTCTTCTATAACTCACCTGCATGCGAGTCCAGTAGGGCTGATTGGTGTGCGCCAATTTCACAGTTCCCCCCGTCGAGGGCGCATGGACAAATCGTCCCTGCCCGACATAAATGCCTGCATGCGTGGCAATGACAGCACCAACGGGCTTGAAGAAAACCATGTCCCCAGTTCGTCTCTTGTCCTCAGGCACCTCCAAGCCCCAGGCGTTCAACTGCGCGACGGTTCTAGGAGGCGCAAAGGGTGTTTGGGTCTGATAGACATGTCCAATCAAACCACTGCAATCAAATCCAGAGGCCAATGTATTGCCCCCAAAGCGGTAAGGCACGCCAACCAAGCCGATGGCATACAGGGCCACGCTTTGACCTTCCTCGGTGCTCAGTTGCGTCTTGGGCACGATGCCACTGGAGTCCTTGTGCAAGGGCGGCACGCTCGAGCCCGTGATGCTCACCCCAGCGGCAGGCGGCTTTGAGCTTCCACATGAAACCAAGAGACCTGTGCACATCAACCATGCGAGCATGCAGCGACAACGCAGATCAAAAAAACTGTTCATCATGAGGCAAGTTGACTTTGTCGGTCCAAGGTTTTTTTGAGGCACAAGGGCTATTTATGATCTAGTGTAAGAGATATCGTCCCCAGGACCTTTCTCACTGGCGTAAAATCTTCTTCCTATGACGACTCCTCCCACCCCTTGCCCTTTGCCACTCAGTGGCATTCGTGTACTCGATCTAAGCCGCATCCTCGCGGGCCCTTGGGCCGCACAAACCCTGGCCGACTTAGGCGCCGAGGTGATCAAAGTTGAGCGCCCCATTTCTGGCGACGATACCCGCGTATGGGGACCACCCTTCTTAAATGACGCCCAAACTGGCGAGAGAGCGGATGCAGCTTACTTCATGACTTGCAACCGAGGCAAGCAGTCCATTACGGTGGACTTTACCCAAGAAGAAGGCGCTCAACTGCTTAAAACACTGGTTAAAAAGTGTGACATCTTGATTGAAAACTTCAAAGTAGGCGGCCTCAAAAAGTACGGCCTGGATTACGCCTCATTGAAAGAGATTCACCCAGGACTCATCTATTGCTCCATCACGGGCTTTGGGCAAACGGGTCCTTACGCTGAGCGCCCGGGCTACGATTTTTTAATCCAAGCCATGGGTGGCTTGATGAGCATCACGGGCGAGCGAGATGGCAAAGCAGGGGGCGGTCCACAAAAGGTGGGCGTTGCCATCACCGACGTGATGACGGGGCTTTACTCCACCGTTGGCATCCTCTCGGCCCTCAGAGCCAGAGACCTGAGCGGAGAGGGGCAGCACTTGGACATGGCCCTCTTGGACGTGCAAGTGGCGGCCTTGGCCAACCAAGCTTCCAGCTACTTGGTCACGGGCGTGTCGCCCGTTCGCCTTGGCAATGAGCACCCCTCGATCACCCCCTACCAGTCCTTGCCAGCCAGCGACGGCTATTTCATCTTGGCCATTGGCAACGACTCGCAGTTCAAGAGTTTTTGTCAAGCCGCAGGTCACCCCCAGTTGTCCTCAGACGTGCGCTTTTTAACCAACAAAGATCGCGTCACGCACCGAGATCAACTCACACCCTTGCTCGAAGAGATCAGCCGTACGCGTCGCATCGACGAGTGGACCCTCATCATGGAGCGCGCTGGCGTGCCGTGTGGCCCCATCAACACCTTGGAGCGTGTTTTTGCCGACCCACACGTCCAAGCACGTGATCTGAGGGTCGATATTCCCCATGCGCAATACGGCAGCGTTCCCAGTGTAGCCAGTCCAATTCGCTTGTCTAAAACCCCCATTCAATACAACAAAGCCCCGCCACAATTGGGCGAGCACAATGAGCTTGTTTTGCAAGGTCTCTTGGGCCTAAGCGAGCAAGAAGTGCGGCGACTGCAAGAAGCAGGCGTGCTCTAAAAAAGTATTTCAAGCGCATGCATTTTGCCGTATACTGTACAAATGAACAGTATACGGTCTACCCCAACCCACAACTCGCCTCCAAGTCTTGGGTCTGCTGAAGCGGCTCGCACAAGAGACGCAAGGTCCAAAGCACGAGAGCTTGACTGGCCCCATGGGCCTGTGCCTTGGAATGCGTTTGCCTACACGCTAGAGCCCCGTGTCCTGCCTTTGTGCGTGGTGCCCGGCAAGGTCCCCGCGGGGTTTCCATCCCCCGCAGAAGACTTTGCAGTCAAACGCCATGACCTCAATGAGCTGCTGATCACCCACGCCATGGCCACCTTTTTATGGCGCGTTTCAGGTCAATCCATGACCGAGGCGGGCATTTTTGACGGGGACATTTTGGTGGTCAACCGCGCGCTAGCCCCTGTGCACAAAGATGTCGTGGTGGCAGAGGTGGATGGCGAATTCACGGTGAAATACTTCTACAAACGCAACGGCAACATCAAACTCCAACCGGCCAATCCCACCTATCCAGAAATCACCTTCAAGGAGGGGCAAAGCCTGCGCATTTGTGGTGTGGTCACAAGCTCCATCAAACGCTTTCGCAAAAGCGCTCAAAACTTGGACTGAACATGTACGCACTGGTGGACGGCAACAACTTTTATGTGAGCTGCGAGCGGATCTTTCGCCCCTCGCTCAATGCCTGCCCGGTGATTGTTTTGTCCAACAACGACGGTTGTGCCATTGCTCGCAGCAACGAGGCCAAAGCACTTGGCGTGGCAATGGGTGCACCTTGGTTCAAAGTGCAACATTTACAAGAAAGCGCTGGCTTGGTCGCTTTGTCGGCCAACTTCACACTCTACGGCGACATCAGTCAACGCATGATGACCATTGCAAGCGGCTTAGGGCCCAGCCAAGAGGTCTACTCCATTGACGAGAGCTTTGTCGGCCTTCAAGGCGTGCGCGGCAATCTGATCAAAAGAGCACATACCATGCGCGAGCGCATCTTGCAGTGGATTGGCATTCCCACTTGCATTGGCATGGGTGCCACCAAAACACTGGCCAAACTGGCCAATCACATCGCAAAAACTGCTGAGCGCAAACCAGGCCTGTATCCAAAGGAGCTTGCGCAGGTGTGTCACTTGGAAAGCTTGAGCACCAATGAGCTGAAAGCCATCTTTCAACGCACCGATGTCTGCGAGGTCTGGGGGGTTGGGCGACGCATCGAGACACAACTCAAAGCCTTGGGCATTGAAAGCGTCTGGGACTTGCAGCAAGCGTCCATCAGTGCGTTGCGCGCGCGCTTTGGGGTGGTCATGGAGCGCACCGTGCGTGAGCTACAAGGACAGGCCTGCATCGACTTGGAAGAATGGCCCGCTGCTAAAAAAGAAATCGCCTGCACACGCAGTTTTGGGCAAGCGGTGGTGAGCTTGGAGCCCTTGATTCAAGCCGTCTCAGAGTTTGCCTCGCGGGCTGCAGAGAAGTTAAGGCACCAACACAGTCAAGCCGCACAAGTCCTGGTCTTCATCAGAACAAGCCCCTTTCGATCAGGGCCTCAGTACAGTCAAAGTGTCACCATCCCGCTCGTGCGCCCCAGTGCAGACACAAGCACCTTGGTACAAACGGCCGTCTTGGGACTCAGGCTCATCTATCAAGCGGGATATTCATTCGCCAAAGCCGGCGTGATGCTGATGGACTTGAGTGATGAAGGGCTTGAGCAAGGCGAGCTGGCACTTGGAGACGAAGTACGTGAGCACACACAACCCGCACACTGCGCACAACTCATGCAAGCGCTAGACAAGCTCAATCAACGCTATGGGCGTGGCACCCTAAGCGTCGCAAGCAGTGGCATCACCACCCAACACAAAATCTGGTCCATGAGGCAAGAGCGGCTCACACCTCGCTACACCACCGCTTGGGCCGACATGCCCATCGCTCGAGCTTAAGACAAAAAGGAACCCCCATGCTCATCGCCCTCTTCTTGGCCATCGCCCAAAAAATCAAGCGCTGAGAGTGCGAACGGGGGCGCTCAGGAATTGGCCCAATTGCTCAAAACACGCCGGACTCAAAAAATCCCTGTCCTGCAAAGCCTCGCTTTGGGAAAACCGCGACAAGAGCATATCTGCAGGGTCAAAACCGAGTGACTCGCTTGCCACGAGTGAACACGGCTTGGAGTTCATCAACACCGATTGAGCCAAGAACTGCGGTGAAAGATGCGCAAGCAAATCCGTCATCTCTAGCCCAACGCTTGCCAACGCTTCTTCAAGGCTTGGAAACAACTCATCAAAGGCCCCAAACACATGGCGTTCAAAGGCTTGCTCAAAAGGGCTAGACAAGGCGCTTAATTGCGTTTCAAACAACGTGTGCGACAAGTCAGCGAAGTGAGGCTGGAGGTGTTGAATGCGCAAACCCTTTTTGAGCCAGTCGCCCAAACGCGCATAAAGACCCTGAAGGGCAAGCGCTCCTTTGTCTTTCAAGCACGGGTTCAAAGCAAGCACCGACACAATTCGGTGAGGCTGCAGCGCCTTTAAGACCAAGGCCCAAACAATGGAGGCGTCATGGGTGATCAAACCAATCTCTTGCAAATCTTTCGCATCCATCCACTCTATCAAGGACCTCATGGCCAAGGCGAAATCATAGGCCTGAGACTTCTTGAAACGATCACTGCCACCATAGCCAATCATGTCAGGTGCGAAAACGTTCGCACCACCTTCGCACAGGCTTGGGGCAATGGGATCAAAGACGTTTGAGCAGGTGTTGACACCATGCAAGCACACATAGCTCTTCAAAGCGACATCGCTTTTAGAGCGAGCGTGCAAGTAGTGAAGTCGCATGCCTGGCAAAGCGCTCAACACCAGGTAAGAGGAGTTGCACGACAAGGCGTGAAAGCCAGGCATGTTTTCAATCGGTTTTCGAATGGCATCTTCACGCAAAAAAGCCTTCAACGCATGGGTGTCTTGACGCTGCAGGTGTCTTTGCGCTTTAAAAAAATCTTGTAGCAACGAGACCGACTGCGCTTTTAAAACACCACCCCGAATCTGCGCATGAGGGTTCAACTGTGGATTGGCAAAAAGATTGGTCACAGACCCCGCAACGCCTGACTTGGCGTCCGAAGCGGCGTAAATCACCTCACGCACACGGGCATTGAAAATGGCTCCCGCACACATCGCGCAAGGCTCCAAGGTCACATACAGGGTGCAATCTTCAAGCCGGTAGTTGCCCAACACTTGCGCTGCCGCTTTAAGCACCAGTACTTCGGCATGGGCACTCGGATCACAAAGCGAAATGGGCGCATTGTGCGCCTGCGCGATCAATGTCCCACCCTTGTAGAGGGCGGCCCCTACAGGCACCTCACCTTGATCGGCTGCGAGTTGAGCTTGCTGCAAAGCCACACGCATCCTCGCCTCATCGATGGCCTCTTGATCGAGCAAGTTCAAAGAGCGGTGAGAGAACTCGTGTGTCATGCGAGGTCAAACATAAGATTGGGGGAAAAAATAAACCACTGTCTCAAGGCACATCGACCATACCCAGGCGAGACATCCAACGGGCCAAAGACTGCATGCTCTCATTGCCTTGAGAATATTGCTCAAACATGGCTTGATGCGCCTCGGGGCGGTGTTGATTCAACTTTAACTTGAGTTGTCGGTGAGAAATTGGCATCCTAAACCCAATGATGGCCGATAGCATTTTTTGCTGATAGTCTTCGGACAATCCTCGCCACTGTGCGGCATAAGAGGGTTCGTGATCGGCAATGAGTTGCTTGAGCAATTGGTCTTTGGTCTGCGGTTCATCCAAAAATTCAAGCGCTCCTTGCACATGCAAGGTCAAATAATTCCACGTGGGCACCCGCACCAAGTCGGGATAAACCGAAGGCGACATGTAGGCATTGGGGCCCGTAAAAATCGCCAAGGCTTGGGGCTTGGATTGAAGGGCCTGGACTTGCGGATTGATGCGAGCGAAATGTCCCCAAAGCACCCACTGCTCACCACGCTCGTCCAAAACTTCACACTTCAAGGGCAAATGCGACACCAAGGGCGCACCAGTGTCTGAGGTGCTGACCACCAAAGCCAAGGGGTGCTCGCGCATGAGCGTCTTGGCATGCTCGGGGTTTTTGTCATCAAAGGGTTTGGGCAAATAGATGGAATCGCTCAGCATCGCTTTTCCTGAAAAAAAATAAAACCAACACAGCCTGTATCTTAACGAAAGAATACTTCTTTTAAAGTCATTGGCACTTAACCACCAAATTTTTTCAACGCCTCTTGGTCCACCACATCCCAACCCGCAGAACGCTTGACAGGCCCATCGATGTGAGCCAGGCCCAAGAGCACCCACAAGACTTTCCAATGACTTTGAAGAACCAAGCGAGTCCCTTTGCACAAGAGCATCAACAAAACCCACAAACCCCCTACCCAAAACCGTACAAACTTCATGAAATCAGTCCTAAACACAATGGATCGCTTTGATTTTTTTTAAGCATGGGGATGTAAACCACCAAGATTTTGAAATTTGGCACGTCGAAGCTCCTCTTGGGCAAGACCCAAGCGCTGCTCAGCACAGACCCGCTCACTGAGGAATTGCTCGTATTTTTTATAAAAGAACAAGCCCTCTTGCGCGCGCGCATGGCCTTCTTTGGGTGAGCTTGAGTCAGCGGACTTTAAAAATTCCAGCCCGCGACTTTTGGGCTTGAATGTGCTTGCAGGGCGTTGGATCACGACCTCCCCAAGCTCACGCCTCATGTGAGGTAAAAAACTCAACTTCGGAATGCGCAAATCATACAACTGCGTGGCACCATGTAAAAGCACGGCTTGGCCCACGTCAAGTCTGGCCAAACGCTCCACCGACAACCTGTACTCCTCTCGCTCTCGACGGGTGTGTGTTTGTGAAAGCGATTGAGCGGCTTTGGAGTTCCAAGCCAATCCTAAGAAATCAAATGCCTTTGAGCGCGAATGCTGCGTGGACACACTGGTCTCAAAAACACGATGTCGCCCAATCATCTCGGCCCAGGCCTTGGCGGTTTGCGGATCCGAGGGCTTAAAGAGGAGCTTGTTGTAGGTGTTGCCTAAAATGGTGCTCAAAAAAGAGGGGCCCAACTCTTGCACACTGGCGTGCTCTTGAAAACCGACTCCCAAGGCAATGTGTGCGCTTCGAGCTTGCTGAAAGGGCGTGGCCAAAGCGTTGGCACTGCCGTAACTTGCCACCTCATCCAACCAGATCAAAAAAGGTGGATCGGGCCTTGACGCTTTGGGCAAGGCTTGCAACTTAGCAACTGCACAGCGCAAGTCGCCTAGTAAAATTTTGCCAAAGTTTTGTGCCGACAAATGCTGCCCCATGGTGGGCAACGCGCAATACATCAGTTGACCTTGCCTCATGCCCTCAAAAAGATCCACCTCTGAGTGGTAGGTGTTGGTCACCTCCCCACATGCACCCGAACCGTAGACGAACAAGCGCCCAGCAACACCTCCAAACAAATCCCTTAATTTTCGGGTGTCGATTTGCGTCTTTCCATTCAAGGGGTGTGAACTTTTACAGGACTCTAAAAACAACTTAAACGATGCAATGCTTGGATCATGCTGATGAGAGCGCACATGCAAACATGCATTGATTTTTTCATCCAACTCCAACAAGGCTTTGGGGTGGGTGAGCAAAATAGCCAAGTCCATGCAGTTGTAAGCCAGCCCCAGCCATTGAATGGCACCAATCACACAGATCAAACCTTGATTGGCCGCTTGTTTGTAATAATCCGATCCCGCGTTGGACTGCGTACTTGGAAGGGTCGATAAAATCCGAGACGCCACCTGATCTGGGCTGCCTTGGGCAATGAAGTTGTAGGTGTTTGAAAGCTTGGGGTTCGCTGGATTCACAATGCGCACATCGCTTTCTCGACCGAGCCATTTGGCCAAGTGAAAAAACATCTCCATGTTCTCGGGGTCGAGTTTGCCATCCACCCACAGCACACCACCGCCCATTGAAATTTGCTGGGCCATCAACAATGTGGACGAGACGGTCTTGCCCACACCCGTCATCCCCGCTGCCAAAAAGTGTCTGCACAAGTGTTCGCCTGACAATTGAATGGGCGTGCCTTTGTCAAGCGTATAGCCCATGAGGTAAGCATGCGGGTTGTGCGCTGAGGGCATCCAAATGGGGGGCTCAGCACTTTGCAATCCCAGCTCAGAAGAAAAGAGGCCAGGCCACTTTAAATGCGCCAAAAAAGCCTTGCAGCTCGCGCTTGCTCCCCATGCGCTGAGTGTGATGGACAAAGCATCCCACAAAGCAGCGTCCTCCCCCATGCCTGCAGCACTCAAGGTCCAACCCAAGCCCATTAACCCAAGGGCCCTTGCCTGCTTTGTGCCCTGAGGAAACTCGCGCAAGAGCTCCACAAGCCCATGGGCATGCAACCACTGCTGCAGCTTGGCTCGGTCTTGCTGAAGCGCTTCAGATTCGTTCATGTGTTGCTCCCTTGGCGTTCACTGTGCATCTACACCCTGCTCTTGTATTCAAACAGACACTTTGAATGCTATAGCAAGCATTGCATGGGCTTTTAAGACAAAAAATGGTTTTTTCAATGGATTTCAATGTCCTCAAAACCCATGCAGCCGTGACACGTGAATGTTTTAGAATAACCAAGTCACATTGACTCAGGGACCTCAGCCAGCATGCAACACAAAACCGTTAAATACGAATACACCATCAGCTTTGGGGATTGCGATCCAGCTGGCATTGTCTTTTACCCGAATTACTCTAGATGGATGGACGCCTCCTCGGTCAACTTCTTTCAAAGCTGCGGCCTGCCAACTTGGCGAGAAATGAAAAAAACCAATGGTATTTTGGGTACACCTCTTTTAGAGATTCACACCAAATTCAATCAACCCGCCACCTATGGACAAACGCTTCAGATCTATACGAGCGTGTCTGAGTGGAGAGCCAAAGTATTCATTCACAAGCATGTGGTGATGCGAGAAAAGGACTTGATTTGCGAGGGCGAGGAGACGCGTGTGTTTTGTATCCAACACCCGGAGGATCCCAACAAAATCAAAGCCATTGAAATCCCTGAAGAGTTCAAACGGCTGTGTGAGTTTGAATCCCCTTGAGTCTTGGGTACTGGCTCCAAGACTTTCACGGCGGCGTCAATGGCTCACCCTGCCTAGATTGGAGCCTTTGTAGCCCATCCAAGGTCAATGCCAAGCTGGCTGCTCAGTAGACTGGGCCTGAGCACCCAAGCTTACCAAAAGAGCGCCTACCATGAAGGTCAACACAAAAGGACTGGTCATCGCTTTTGTGCACCTTGGAGATGTGCTTGTATCAACTGAACTCATGTCAAACTCCTATTTTTCATACCACGCCAAAAACAAAAGAGACTTTAAGGCTCTCATGTAAGGGCCTTGTCATTTTGAGTCGTATTAATGTAAAAGTTGCAACAAAAACGCATGGCATAAGAAACTGTGTCACGCAAATTTAAACCAAAACCTAGTTTTTACCCTTGGTTAGGGGGAGATTTTTCGCAAGCTTCTACTCTAAAATAGTTTTAAATAACTGCACTCGCCAACGACTTCAGCCCACCTTTTGCCAAAGAACGAAAGTATTTCAAAACCATGACGCAAACACTCATTCAAAATGCCACCCTTTTGACCATGGATCCCAAACTGGGCGAACTCGAGCATGCGGACTTGATCTATGAAGGAGAAAGCATTGTCCAAATTGGCCACAATTTAGACACTAAAAAAGCCAGCAAGGTGATTGATGCAACTGGGAAAATACTGATCCCTGGACTGGTCAATGCCCACATGCACACTTGGCAAACGGCCTTAAGGGGTGTCACCAGCAACTGGACCATTTTGGAGTACTTTGCCAATATGCATGCAGGCCTGGCCACGAACTTTCAACCCGATGATGTGTATATCGCCACTCTCATGGGTGCGCTCAATCAAATCAACTGCGGCACGACCACTCTAGGTGACTGGTGCCACAACAACCCCACCCCAGCGCACACGGACCGAGCCATTGACGCCCTGATGGCAGCCAACATCAGGGCCATTTTCTTTCACGGCTCTCCCAAGCCTGACCCCAAACCGGGTCAAAAACATTTCAGCGAAATTCCCCACCCTCGCGCTGAGGTCGAAAGGCTCTTGAAGACACGCTTTAAAAGTCCGAGTCTGGTCTCCTTGGGTCTAGCAATCTTAGGCCCGCATTACTCCACCTATGAAGTGGCTGTTCATGACTTTGAGTTGGCTCGGGAGTTCAAGCTCATTGCAAGCATGCACTGCGCAGGCGCTGCAGCAAAAACACCCGACGGCTGGGAGAGACTGGTCAAAGCGGGCTTGATGGGCAGCAACAACAATATTGTCCACGGCAACAATTTGACCGATGCACAGTTAAAGATGATGATCGACTTGGGCGTGACGTTCTCCCTCACCCCTGAGACTGAAATGACCCAAGGTCATGGCATGGCCATTACCGGCAGACTCTTGCAACTCGGGGCAGCCCCCTCCTTGGGCGTTGATTTGGAATCGAGCATCTCAGGTGACATGTTCAGCGTTGCTCGCTTTGCACTTGGCACACAAAGGGCTTTGGACAATGCGCACTCCAAAGACACCCAACAAAAGCTACCCGATACCTCGACCATTTATTGCAAACAAGCCTTGGAATGGATCACCATCAAAGGTGCGCAGGCCTTGAATTTAGACGACAAGATCGGAAGCCTTACAGTCGGCAAGCAAGCCGATCTGGTCTTGATCAACGCCGACGATTTGAACATGTCTCCTGTGCATGACCCCATCAGCTCAGTGGTCATGCAAACGAGTTTGGCCAATATCGACACCGTGATCATTGCAGGGCAAACCCGAAAAGAACACGGACGCCTGATCTACCCCAATCTAGGCGAACTTAAAACGCAATTGTCACAATCAGGCATGCGTTTGATGAAAGCGCTCCAGCACCACGCCCACTGATGTCGCCTGTCGCAAGTTTGCCACGAGCGTCAAACTTGCGGTCTCTCTGAGGGACATTCAACTTCAATGTGTATGCATGCGGGAGGCTGAAGCTCGCCCACGATGGGCCTGAAATGGGGCCAATTCAACTTTAAATGCACCAACTTGGGGCGAGAGTTTTATTATCAAACCTGTCACACTTCTTGCTTATCGATAGAAACGATAACAATAAGGAAGACAAGTTGAGAACACCGCTACACGCGCCCGTTGCAGTCAACCCCATAGAAGCCATGTATGCCATTCAGTCCATGGGCCGAGGAGATGAGTTGACACGCCTGATGGATTTGGAGTTGCCTCAATTGAAGGAACAACTCTGCATGGTCCATCCCGCTGAGGGCGTGACCATGAGTCAACAAATGGTTCGAGTTGAGATGGATTACATTCTTCAACTTCAAATTTCAAGACAAGAAGTCCAAGACAAAATTGACATCTACCTCAATGTCAGTTCCTCAGCGTTTGTGGTGAAATTTGATTCGAAACTGTACAGTTTGATTACCGCCAAAAGCATTTGCAATTTGATTTACCAACTGATGTGCAAACAAAAACCCATCAACCCAGAGATGACGTCTTCAGAGATCATGCAGAGCAAACAAACCCATCTATCGATTTTATAAGCCAGTGGTTTCTTGACTTCAATCGCCCTAAAAAGCGTCCTTTTGCCCGAGCCTTGTGCATTTTTTGATATGGGTTTGGCTTTTAAGTTCTCAAGCCAGGGCAATCGGCGTCCAAAGCCAATCAAGGCACCTGAAAAAGTCCTCTGAGCTTTGCTCTGTAAAACGCGCCGTTCTGACAGAGGCCATGTGCGCTTCGCAATGAAAATCTTCCCACAAACTTCTCGACTGCAATTGCACACGGGCAGTTCTTAAGAAACGCTTTTTCTCAAACTCTTTGAACACACTCTCTATATCCCCTGAAGAGTTGTGCATCAAATGGGCCAACACCACCGAATCTTCTATGGCCATGCATGCACCTTGGGCAAAGGACTGCAAGGTTGCATGCGCACTGTCACCCAAAAGCGTCACCCGTTTGTCGCTCCATCCCCGAACGGGTTCTCGATCGGCGATGGCCCAACGTCTCTTCAAATCCATGTAGCCCATGGCCAATTGTGCTTGAGGGACCACTTGCGATTTGATGCCTTCAATGTAGTCAGCATAAGCCCGATCGCTCACCTCTTGCACGCCTGTGGGCAGCTTGACGACCAAGACGATGTTCAAGACACTGGAGTGCCTAAGGGGGTAGTAAATCACGTGAAACCCTCTGCCCGTCCACATGCTCACGCCAGAACGCGCCCTTAAGGGTTCAGGCAGCTCGGACATCGGCACCAAACAGCGATGTGCCACATAGCCGCTCTCTTTGGGCACGTCGCACGGATGCAACTTGCCTCTTAATTTAGAGCGCAACCCATCTGCAGCAATCAATGCACTGGCACGGAACTCTTTCCCTTCAGCGCTGATGGCCACTACACCGTCGCGATCTTGCGCATAATCCACCACCGTGGTGGATTGGTTTAAATTGACATGAGGCAACTTTGCACAGGCCTTTAGTAAAACTTCGTGCAAATCAACCCGGTGTATGGCCAAGTAGGGCAAGCCTTGGTAACGCTCCATATAAAGAGCCGACTTGAGTGGCAGATGCATCAAATTCTGAGCGGTATAGGCATCCAACAAATCAATCTCTGAGGGCAAGTAAGAAGCACCGACCACGTCTTTCTCAATGCCCAAAGCGCCAAGCATGGGAACGACATTGGGCCCCATTTGAACACCGTAGCCGATAGCGCCAATTTGATCGGCTTGCTCAAACAGTTGAACCGAAAAGCCTTTGAGTCCAAGCGCCAGTGCCGCTGACAGTCCAGCCACACCGCCCCCCACAATGACAATGGGCTTTGAGTTTTTTAAATCTGTGCTCATAAAGATTTCAATGGTTTAATAAGGGCTGCATGTCACTCAGGCTTGAATATGCTTCAATGCGCAACAATCAACTCAGACAAAAGTTGTGCATCCGCCAGCAAAGTCTCACTTTGTCCCTGGTGAATGATTTGACCGCGGCTTAAAACAATGACTTGCTCGGTGGCTTGCAAAGCCAACTTGGCCGATTGTTCAACCAACAAAACCGTCAACGACTCTTGATGAATCAATCGGCGCAAGACGCCCAAAAGCATTTCAACGATCACGGGAGCCAAGCCCTCCATGGGTTCATCGAGCAAGAGCAATGAGGGGTTGCCCATCAAGGCTCGAGCAATCGAGAGCATTTGCTGCTCACCGCCCGAGAGTTGGTTGCCCATGTTGCTTTTTCTTTCAAATAAGCGGGGAAACAAATCGTAGACTCGCTCAAGAGGCCATTGACCGCTTCTCGCAGCCACCCTTAAGTTCTCCTCCACCGTCAAGGAGGGGAAAACATCCCTTGTTTGTGGCACATAACCAATTCCCCCTTGCGAACGCTCATGAACGGGCATACCTTGCAACGCCTGCCCGCGGTATTGAATGCTGCCCTTGCTCATTTGGGTGTGGCCCATGATGGTGGCCAAGAGGGTTGTTTTACCCACGCCATTGCGACCTAAAATGGCCATGGAGCCTTTTTCTGGCACCTGAAAGCTCACATCCTCAAGCACCAAAGTCTCACCATAGCCTGCCCAAACGCCAGAAAGTTTCAACGACGCATCGGACTCAAGCATGCTGCTCTCCTAAATACACTTGATGCACGCGCGTATCTTGCGAGACCTCTTGTGGCGTGCCTTCACAAAGCACGGCACCTTGAACCAAGACAGTGATTTTCTTGGCAAACTTAAACACCAAATCCATGTCGTGCTCAATGATCATGATGGCGATGTCCTTGGGCAAAATATCCAACGCACTCAATATCCGTTGCGACTCCATGGAGGGCACACCTGCCGCAGGCTCATCAAGCAATAACACTTTGGGCTTCAATCCCAAAGCAATGGCGATCTCCACCAAGCGCTGCTTGCCATAAGGCAAATCCTTGACAATCTGTTGGGCATCTGACTCCATCCCCAACAACTCCAACAAAGACATCGCCTCTTCGGTGACATTGGCATAGGATTTGGCTGTTTTCCACTTCCCCATGGACAAGCCGAGCCTCTCAGACACGCCCAAGGCCACGTTGTCCAAAACACTCATCTTGCCAAACAATGTGTTGATTTGAAAAGTGCGGCCCAGACCTTTTTTCACTCGCTCAGACTGAGACAAGTTTGACACCTCTTCTCCCGCTAAAAATACTTGTCCCAAAGAGGGCATCAACCCCCCTGTCAACAAATTCACGAAAGTCGTCTTGCCCGCACCATTTGGACCAATGAGGGCATGACGCGCACCCACTTCCAACTGAAAATCGATGTGATCTGCCACCGTCAAAGCGCCAAAGCTTTTGCATAAACCACGGGTCTCTAAAGCATACGTCATGATGATTGCGATCCTGTTAGTCGAGTCCTTGATTTGACCAAGAGTTTATCCATGATGCCCAGCACACCCCCTCTGGCAAACAACACCACCAACACCAACAAAAGGCCAATGCCAAAATACCAGTACTCGGGAAACTGCTTGGCCAAATAGTCTTGTGCAAGCAAGAAGACCACAGGGCCCACAAAGGCACCATAAAGCCTGCCCACACCGCCCAAGATGAGCATGACCAACAATTCGCCCGAAGGCTCAAAGCCCAACACATTGAGTCCGACAAATTGATTGGTTTGCGCAAGCAACGCACCCGCAAGACCCGCAATCAAAGCGGACAAGGTATAGACCATCATGAGCTTTTTATAAACGGGTGCTCCTATGGCGTGCATGCGAGCACTGTTTTCTCGTATGCCCATCAAAGACACACCAAAAGGCGAATAGATGAGTCGGCGAACGATCACCCAGGTACCAAAAAGCAAAACTAAACAATACAAGTAGGCCGTCTTGCCAAAGAGGTCGAACTTGAACATCCCCAAGATGGGTGCAATCTCCATGCCCGAGAGTCCATCGGCACCACCGGTGACAAAGGTCGCCTTGTTAGCGACTTCTAGACACAGGGCCGAAATCGCAAGCGTCATCATCAACTGCGTGAGCCCCTTCATCTTCAAAATCACCGCACCCGTGATCAAGCCCAACAGCCCAGCACCCAAGGCACTGGCAAGCAACTGAAGCAGCGGATCGGTGACGCCTAATTTCGCAGCCAAGATCCCGGTGATGTATGCACCCAAACCAAAAAAACTGGCATGGCCCAAGGTGATGATGCCAGCATAACCAATGATCAAATCCAATGAGAGCGCAAATAAAATGTAGGTAAGCACTCTTGCACCCAAAGACAAATATTCGGGCAAGAAAAAATACACCAATAAAGCCAAGACCCATGGCAGATATTCTGTCCAGCGAACACGCGAATCGGCCATGTAACCAACAAGTTGACTCATGATCTCTTTCCCATTAAGCCTTGCGGCCTCCAAAGCAACAATCCAATCGTTGCGATATAGATGAAAAACGCACCAAACTGTGGCAACCAATATTTACAAGCGGTATCGGTAACGCCTATTAAAAGGGCCGCGACAAATGGGCCGCGCAAACTGCCCAAGCCACCCACTGAGACGACAATTAAAAAGAATACCAATTGCTCAAAGGGGTAGGTGGGCTGGATTGCGACAATTTCTGCACCCAGTCCTCCACCAAGACCAGCCAAGCCACTGCCAACGGCAAAGGTGATGGTGAATAAGCTTTTTGTATTGATCCCAATGGACTGCGCCATGGCGCGATTGTCCACCGAGGCTCTGACTTTTGCGCCCCATATCGTGCGCTCCACACCAAACCAAAGCGCGGCAATGATCCCCGCGGTGAACACGATCAAGAACACCCGGTAAGCGGGAAAATCTCTGCCAATCAAGGGGAATTGCCCCTTCAAATAATCGGGCAAGATGACCGGCTGCTGCAAGGTGCCAAAAATCAATCTTGCAACAGCCACAGACATATAAATCAACCCAATGGTAAAGAGCACTTGCTCCAACTCCGCCTCGCCATAAAGACGTGCGTAGAGTGTGCGCTCAAGCACCACACTCACCAAGGCCACCAGCGCAAAACACATGACCAAGGCCAAAGGAAAAGGGATGTCAAACTTTGACAATGACACCACCAGCACATAGCCCCCCGCCATGGCAAACACCCCATGCGCTAAATTCGCAAACCCCATGAGCCCCATGGTCACAGACAGCCCCACAGAGATGACATACAAAATCATGCCGTAGGCCACACCATGAAAGGCCACACTCACCAAGGACGATAAAAAAATTTCCATGCTTATTGAGCTCTCATCGAGAAAATAGCCCTTAGATGCGCACTTGCACCTAAGGGCTAAGCATTTTAGGATTGCTCTGCCAAATTGGCGTATTTTACTTCTTCTTATCGGCCTCTTTCATGGGGTCTTTCACAGCAGTCCCAATGGTCTCAATCTCGACGTTGGCAAGTTTACCGCCAACCTTTTTGACTTCTCTTAAGTACTCGGGATTGACCACATCACGTGTTTCAGGGTCAATGGAGAATGTGCCTCTGGGGCTGGTTGTGCTTTTCCATTTTTTAAAAAATTCCATGGATTTGTCTGGATCGACTTTGCCTGCCTGCTCACGAATGGCAGCAAAGATCGCATCCATCGCATCCCAAGCGGCAACGACCATGAAGCCAGGATTCAAATCGGCACCAAACTCTTTTTTGTAAGCTGCAACAAAGGCTTTGTTGGCTGGGCGGTCCGAGGCTGCGGAGTAGTGATGCACTGTGGTGATGCCCAAGGCCACGTCACCCATGCCTTGAAGCTCTTCATCGGTCACAATGTCTCCCGTTCCAATAAACTTGATGCCCGCTTTTGGCAAGTCTAAATCAGCGTAAGACTTCATCATCGCTGTGGCCGCTTTACCTGCAGGATTGAAGCCAAACAAGACGTCGGGCTTGGCATCCTTGATTCTTTGCATGAAAGGCACAAAGTCTGGGTTGGCCAAAGGCACGCGAACACTGCCCAAGATCTCACCGCCGCCTTCTTTGAAGCCTTTGATGAAACCTTCCTCCGCTTCATGACCAGGCGCAAAATCACTCACCGATGTGTACGCTTTCTTGTACTTCTTTGAGGCCCACTGGCCCAAGGGATACGCGGATTGCCACAACGTGAAAGACACACGGGTCATGTAGGGCGCATTGACCATGACCCTAGCGCCTGCGGCATTCATGCTCACAAAGGGCACTTTGGCTTCTGTGGTCAATGGAGCGATGGCAGCCATATTGGGCGTCCAGACCACGCCGGTCAAGAACTGAACCTTGTCACGAACAATCAACTCTTGAGCGACTCGCTTGGCCACATCGGGATTGGGTCCCGTGTCATCTCTGGTAATCAACTCCACCTTCACCCCTGGTGGAAGCTTATCACCATTGAGTTTCATAAAAAGCTTGACACCCTTGTCAAGCTGATCGCCTTGAGCTGCAGCCGCGCCACTGTAGGAGCTGATAAAACCAATTTTGACCGTTTCGGCCTGGGCCATTGAGCCAAAGCCTAAAGCGAGTGCTGAAAAGCCGACTAAAACCACGGCTTTAAGAGTGAATTTCATAGTTTCTCCTAAAATAGAGTAAAAAATCTTCATGAACAAAAGCCAAAGTCTATCAAAAAAGAGGGCTTTTTTTCATGAGAATTACCCTTGAAGCACGGATTTGCCTGCTCCAAGCGAAGAACTTGCTTGTCTCAGCTCAACAAATGACCCCGGCCAAGCTCATTCATACCCGTTGCGCCTGGCGCCACAGACTGAAAAAAAGTGGATCTTAAGAGCAAAAGAAAAAAATAAGTTATGCACCAAAGTTGGCCCAAGCGGTCGGATAATGAAAAAATAACACCCGTCTTCTGTATGCGCTCACAATGGCATGGCAATTGACAGGGCGTGAGAACATGCCGTTCATAGGAACTTTTAAACCATGAAAGCCGATCAAAATAAACGCTTGACCCAAGTTGGACCCCATAGCCCGTGTGGTGATTTGCTTAGACTTTATTGGCAACCAGTTGCGCTGCTCGACGAGTTCAATGCCCAAATTGACCCCAAGATGCAAGAGCGACCCTTAAAGGCCGTTCGAGTTTTTGGCGAAGACTTGGTTTTATTCAAGGATCACTCAGGCCGCTTTGGCTTGATTGACAAGCATTGTGCCCACCGAGGAGTTGACCTCTCCTTTGCAAGGTATGAGGGGGACGGTGTCCGTTGCCCATTTCATGGCTGGAAATTTGATGTCAATGGACATTGCTTGGACACCCCTGCAGAGCCCACGGGCTCAAGGCTAAAGGAGCACATCCAACAGAGGCACTATCCAGTGATTGAGAAAGCTGGGGTGATTTTCGCTTGGATGGGACCTCCCAATCAAACGCCACCGCCCTTTCCCCGGTTTGATTGTTTTGAAGCACCGGCGAGCCACAGTTTTGCATTCAAAGGCCGCTGGAAGGCCAATTGGCTTCAAGCCTTTGAAGTCGGAATCGATCCAGCGCATCCTTCATTTTTACATCGTTTTTTACAAGACGAAGACCTGCAAAGCATTGGAGACAACGACGCAGGCAAGCAGTTTCGAAGTGCCAGTGCGGGAGAGATCAACGGTCAAAAGTGGCCCATGACACGAATCATGCGCGAGTTTTGTCAACCCAACATCAGCTTTGAAAGCAAACCCTATGGCATGGAGATCACTTCACTCAGAAGCATGAATGAAGAACTCACTCACGTAAGAGTCACACAGGCTATTTTTCCAGCCACCTTTGTGATCCCTTTATCCGAAAGCTTAAGCATCACTCAGTTTCATGTGCCCGTGGATGACGAGCACACGTATTGGTATTCATTTTTCACAAGTTTTGACAAACCCTTGAACAAAGAGGCCATGAGAGCGCAGCGCCTTCAGTTCATCTCCTTGCCTGACTACATTCCCAAATCAGGCGCACACAACCACTGGGGCTTTAATGCCAAGGAACAGGTGAGCCAAACCTATCTTGGCATGGGTGAAGAGGACATCAACGTCCATGACCAGTGGGCCGTAGAGAGCATGGGCCCTATTCAAGACCGAACCCAAGAACACCTGGGCACCTCCGATGTGCTGATCATGGCAAATCGACGCGTGCTCTTAAAAGCCATTGAAGACGTACAAAACGGCGCGAGTGCACCGGGTGTGTCCAACGCGCACATTTCAAGCTCACGCTTTGGGCCAGATATTGTTGATGGTGTTGCACCCAGCAAGGAGTGGTCAAACTGGTGGAGAGCGCAAGTCAAACACAAACAAGAAATGTGTCAATGGCTTACGGATGAACTCAGTGTCCCTTAAGTGTGCTCAAGCTCAAAGTAAGACCATTCGCTTAAGGCCCCCTTGTTTTTTTGATGTTCAATAATTAGGCACACTCACTTATGCACTTCTCCACCCTCTGCGGCATAGACGACAAGGAGCGCGAAAATGCCATTCAAGCGTGCTTGAAAAAAATTGACGAATGGGAAATCGAACAAGTGCGGTTTTCTTGGTGTGACATTCACGGCACCACGCGCACGAAAACATTGATGCTTGAATTTGCTAGGCAAGCTTTGAGATCTGGCGTGGGGATGGTGAGCACCTTGCTCTTAAAGGACAGCTCGGATCGCACAGCCTTTCAAGTCTTCGAGCCTGGCGGCACACACGGCATGCAGGGCATTGGTCAGGGCAACAACGTGACGCTTTTGCCTGACCCCAAAACCATCAAACGACTGCCCTGGGCTTCAAAAACCGCATGGATCCAGTGCCAGGCATGGTTTCAAAACGGCACGCCTGTCCCCATGGACTCAAGGCGCATCTTAGAGCGTGCACTGAGCACCTTAAAGTCGCATGGTTACGCAATGAAATGCGGGCTTGAGGTTGAGTTTCACATCTACAAAATCACCGATCAAAGCACACAACTCAACCCTCATTTGGCCCCTTGGCCAGGCAACGCACCTGGTGTACAACTGATCCACCCAGGCTACAGCTTACTGAGTGAAGCTTGGAGTGACTTGTGCAACGAGCCCATGGGGATTGTGCAGCACACGGCCCAAGGCTTGGGTCTACCGCTCATTTCTCTGGAAACTGAATTGGGTCCAAGTCAAGTTGAAGCCGTCTTTAGCCCAAGCCCGGCACTGGAAGCAGCCGACAACATGGTGCTTTTTAGAAATGGCGTCAAACAGGCCCTGGCGCGAGCCGGCTACCATGCGACCTTCATGTGCCGCCCGCCCTTTGACTCCATCATGTCCAGCGGTTGGCATTTGCATCAATCCTTGATTGAACTGCAAAATCACACCAACGCCTTTGAAAGAACAAGCTTAAAAGCCGATGCAGGGCCACTGGATGCACAATACTCGCTCTCAGACATCGGTGAATACTATTTGGCAGGCTTGTTAGAGCACGCCAAAGACACGACGCTTTTGTGCACACCCACCATCAATGGCTATGCACGTTTCAAGCCCAATGCTTTGGCCCCTGAGTTGATTCTTTGGGGACGAGACAATCGAGGCGCCATGCTCAGAGTCATTGGAGAACAAATGGACCCCTCTAGCCGAATTGAAAATCGTCTAGGTGAGCCTGCAGCCAATCCGTATTTGTACATGGCGTCACAAATTTATGCGGGCCTAGAGGGCATCCTTCATGAACAAAAAGCCCCCCTTGCAACACTGTCCCCCTACAGCAAGGAGGTTGAACACTCCACTTTGGTTGAGCGAATTCCAAATACGTTCAAGTTGGCCTTGAATTTATTTGAACACAGCGCTTTCATGCGGCAAAGCTTTGGTGAAGATTTTGTGCGTTACTATTCAACCCTCAAACATTCGGAACTCAAGCGCTATGAGAGCGCCTTAGATCCTCAACAGTTTGAGATCCAAGAGTACTTCAGCAGAATTTAAAGTGGCACGGCCAGCATCGTGTCGATTCCAAAGGACTCTACGATCACTTGCATTTTGCGAATAAGAAGTCTAGACTCCATGCGCTCCAAAGTGGCCTCATATCTGGCAACCATATAAAGCGAAGAGACCCCCTCTTCATTGGATTGATAAACCACCAAATTGGCCTTTGCCAACACATGGCCGTCTTGACCAAAGGAGGCTTGAACGTTGCTGACTTGTCTCAGTAAAGCACTGCGTCGATAGGTGAGCACACCTTTGGCCAACATGGCAACACGGTCTTGAATCATCCCCAATGTAGAGCAGCCCATGATGGGCAAAGGCAAGCCCAAATCTTTGTTCTCTTTTGAGAGGACTTCGTAAGTGCATTGATGGGGGTCAAAAAGACCAATCCATTCATTGAATTGCTCTTGGTCCAAAAATTGAGCATACACATGAAAGAAGTGTCTGCTTGCGTAATCCAATTCAAGCGCGTTCAATGGAGAGCTCCCAGATGGAAATCAATTGGTAAGTTGTCATTGTGATTGAGCCTCATCTAAAAACCCATGATCTTGTGGTAGTGCGACCAAAAGCCTCGAATGGAGATCTCTTGGGACAAGTAATCTGTGTCCTGGATGGCCCCTACACCCCCCATCTCCAAGACTTCGTGAGTCCCCGGCGCGCGAGACTGAATGCCCTCTTGGACCAGTCTGAGGGCTTCACCGTCTTCTAAGGAGATGTAGCCAGACGGGCCAATGAGGTTGGCCGCCAGGAGTTTGTCCTGAGTTTGCTTGGGGGTATCGCTCTCAAAGCCCAAATAAGTGATGTGCAACTCAACCAAATTCGGCCCCTTGGGCCGCAAGTGCCGAATCGCATAGGTGTTATCGACTTGCGCGATGATGAGCGTTGGGAAAATAGACAAGATGGTGGTCTTATACCCATCTGCCAAATCCAATGGCACCTGGGTCAAAGCGGGATCGGCCATTTTCATATTGGGGTTGTACTTGCCAGTTCCCTCATAAGCTTTTTCAACCCACTTTTGATGGTCCTTGTCTGCGTCACTCAAAATGGAATGGTTCCACGTGTTTTTTAAATCACCATCCAGTTTGATCCCCCCTTTCATCGTGGGTTGCTGTAGACCAAAGGAGACTTGAAACTGATGGAGCAAAGAGCCGTGATATGGATCCCGCACATTCTCGTTATAAAGCTTCCAATTGCCCGGTATCCTTTGGCGCAAGTAACCCAAGACCTTGGGTTTTCTTTGTACCAACAAACGATCAATTTGAGACAAGGAATGCGGCCCCAAAAACTCAAGCAAGTCAGGAGGATTTTTTGAAAAACTTCCAAAGATCAAGCCCCCGTGACACTGCACCTGAAGTGTGCTTAAACCATGCTGCGTTTTATCAAATCCTTGGGGCATGCCCCCTTTTCCATTGACGCCGTTGGCCATGGGCACGCCGATCAAGTCTCCTTTCAAAGAATAGGTCCACAAATGATACGGACAAGCCACTTTCACCATATGTCCTCGCACTTGTGTCACCAACTGTGCACCGCGGTGAGCACAGGAGTTCTCAAAAGCGGTGATGCTTTGATCCTTGTCGCGAGTGACCACGACTTGGGTACTGCCAATCCAATTGGTCACGAAGTCACCAGCGTTGGGGAGTTCAACCTCATGGGCCAGGTAATTCCAAACGTCTGCGCGAAAAATTCTTTCATTTTCCAAGGCATAGATATGGGGATCTGTAAAGACCTCATAAGGCACTCTGGAAAAGTCTGTCTTTGGCCAATCTAAGGAGATCTGACTTGGATTTGGTACTTTGCTCATCTAAACCACTTTGCGTGTGTGTTGATTGAATCGATATGAAAAAACATCCCAAATTGTCCTCGAACCATGATAGCAGATACCCTCCATAGAACCCCATGGTATGGAGCTCTAAAAGCGCTCAGCGTCGGCGTGTAGTTGAATGTGAAGTGATTCTTTGATACGAAATCATCATATTGCTTTGTGCTACAAAGTAGTTCAAAGCAATAGTAAACGAAAAGTTTACAAAAAGGCTGTCAATGCTGTCGTAAGCGCAAGAATTAATGAAGGTATCAAGTAAGAGGCTAAAGCCGTATTGGCTGCTATGGGCCTTGCTCCTTCTGACGCCTTTCGAATCATGATGACCAAAGTAGCCAAAGAAAAAGCCCTCCCCTTTGAGCCACTCATTGCAAATGAAGAAACTATTGCAGCCATGAAAGAGGCGAGAAAAGGAAAACTTAAATCCTTTACTTCTATTAAAGTCTTGATGGCCGATTTGAATGAGAAAAATTAAAAATACAGGGCATTTTTAACGGAACTACAAAAGATAAGCAAAAGGTATTCGCAGAAAAACCTTGGCCAGTGGCCTCGAAGCAGTTCCCTCATTATTAACTTCTAATGAAAACCTTCCTGCAAAATACTTCGACCATCCCTTGCGGACACCGCTGTTTCCAGCAACACTTGGATAACATTGCGGTTAACACTCGGCCGATTACACGAGGTATTTCACGGTTTTCAATTCCAGGGCCTTTCAATCGGCCGAGCTCGATTACTGAATGTGTCGCCGAACTTTTACCCATAACCAGTTCGCCCCCCGCGCTTGGATTTAAATTTGCACGCAACAATTCGTATCACTGAGTGAAAAAAAGTTAGTCAAGTGACTGACCAAACTCACTCTAAAGAAGGTGGCTCACTTATACTTCCAACCATACCCCTACATCGATAACGAAACGGTGTTTGGCTTAAGACCTGGATCTATCATCGACTTTTAGCACTGTCAAAACCGGCAAGTGGCTGAAAAATACAAGCTCAAAGAAGAAATTGAAGATGCCAAGTTTGAATTTAACTTAACCAACTTAAAGTAAAGAGACAAAATGTTGCGTTTCATTTTAATTTTATTTTTTTCTTTGGTCAGTTTTTTTGCGCAAGCACAAAGCAAACTGCCACCTTTACAACCGCAAGAATTTCGCGTCACCTTGTTGGGCACTGGAAGTCCAACGCCGTCAATGACACGTTTTGGTCCAGGTGTCTTGATACAAGCGGGTGGAAAGCATTTGTTAATTGACAGTGGTCGCGGAACAACTCAGCGTATTTGGCAATTGGGTATCAAGTTGGGCTTGAACGATGCAGTTTTCATCACACATCTGCATTCTGATCATGTGGTGGGACTACCCGACTTATGGCTTACAGGGTGGTTAGAGACTAACTACGCACAGCGAAATGGTCCCTTTGTTGTTTATGGGCCCAAAGGCACTCAACAATTAATGAATGGCTTGGAACAAGCCTATGAGTGGGACATCAAAGCAAGAATCGCTGATCAAGCACTCAAACCTGAGAACATCAAATCAGTCGTAACTGAAGTCAATGCGGGTGTTGTATATAAAAAAGAGGGTCTCACTGTGACTGCCATTGAAGTGGATCATGGTGACTTACTAAAACCCGCGTTTGGATACCGCATCGATTTTGACAATCGATCAGTCACGATCTCTGGAGATACACGTTATAGCGAAAACCTCATCAAATATGCCATGGGTTCTAACTTGATTATTCACCAAGTCGCTGCAGCAAAAGAAGCTTTACTAAAAAATCCAGCAGTTAAAGTAATCTTAGATCACCACACCTCACCAGAGGAAGCGGGCACTCTGTTTAGCAAAGTTAAACCACAACTTGCGGTGTTTTATCACTTTGTATTGCTCGCAGGTCCTGGTATACCTTCGGTTACTGAAAAAGAAGTATTTGACATGGCTAGAAAAACTTACTCTGGGCCATTGGTGATTGGTGAAGATTTGATGACGTTTCAAATTGAAAAAGATCAAGTTATTCAAAAATAATTCAACTAAAGTTGACGCATCAACTGAATGTCTTTTTGGTATCGAAGATTGTGAAACGATTTTTGAAAAACATATTGCTGCGCAGGTTCGGCAAAAAGTTCTTGTCAGTCTCATCATCAATTCACACTAATGCGAATTTAAAAAATTTTATCTACTTGAAAAAGAGTTAGATGTCTGCATATTGGATAAGGTTTGACTGTAAGTCGACGTGGATGAGCCGGGCGTACTCAGGTACAGCTTAGGGAGATTTATTGGCAAGGTCTTTAGCTTGAATGGCCTCTATTAGGACTCGCTCCAAGGCCAGAGCCATCTTAGGGTCTAGCCAATTCTCTTGTTCAGCAATGGATCGCAGATTTGCGAGTTTGCGCCTGCCAAACACATGATCGCGGTTGGTACTGCCGTTACTCTCGCCTTGGCGCATCCTCTAAAGCGCACTTCGATATTCTTGCATCTCGATTCTCCGATTTGCCATAGCAACGCCTGTAATACAAAATGATTATGAGTCAAAAATGTCTTCCTTGACCCTCTTCTATCCCCGTAAACCCTATTGACTAGGCGCTCATGCACACCACAATAGAGCATACATTTTTTCAAAGCGTATTTTCAATACACTTTGTGATGCTTGAGTGCTTTGACGGGCATTTCTTCACGCATTCAATCCAATTTTTTCAAAATAACCAAAGGCTTAACGGTGTCATTGCGCAATTCAATTCCTTACAAGCGCCTTTATCTGCTCGCGTGCATCTTTCCCTTGCTGGTGTCTCACGCTCACTTGCAGGCACAAGAGAATAAAACCTCAGCACCCCTCATAGATCCAGCGAGCACTTACCCCAACAAAACAATAAAACTCATTGTCCCTTTTATTCCAGGGTCTTTGGTGGATGTCATGGCCAGGGCCTTGGCCGAAGAGCTTCAAACCTCATGGAAAACTACTGTTGTCGTTGACAACAAAGCGGGTGCCAGCACACTTTTGGCTGCGAAAATTGTCGCTAGCTCCCCCGCTGATGGCTACACCTTGTTTTTACCTACTGTGACCACTTTCAGCATGGCGCCCCAACTGATGTCTAAACCTGGCATTGATCCATCCAAAGAGTTGACACTCATCGCAAAATTAGCCGTCACCAATTTGTATTTAACGATTCATCCCTCTTTTGCGGCAAAGAACATGCGCGAGTGGATTGAGGAGGTTCGCAAGAACCCAGGAAAATTCAGTTATGGCTCCTCTGGCAACGGTTCGCCGCAACATATTTTCATGGAAATTTTGAAAAAACAACTCAACCTTGACATCATCCACATCCCTTACAAGGGCTCCAACAGCGGAATGCTTGACCTCTTGTCTGGAAAGGTCGACATGTCTTTCATTGATGGGGCTTTGGCCGGGCCCAATATCAAATCTGGCGCCTTGATTGGCTTGGGGTCCTCCATGTCCAAGCGCTCAACCTTGCTACCCAATGTCCCACCCATTTCCGAGACAGTACCGGGATATGATTGGTCGGGTTGGCTTGGCTTTGCAGGTCCAGCCAACATGCCACCCCATGTACTTGAAATGCTCTCAGACTTCGTCAAACGCTATCAAGCCACGCCAGCCTACGCAGCCATGCTTGAAAAAGGAGGCATTGAACCTGCTGAATATATCAAAGTCGCTGACATGCCCAGGTTCATTCAAAATGAAAACAGGCGCTGGGCGCCAGCGATCAAAGCCTCGGGCGCCACAGTAGATTAAGGGCGATCTGGTAAACTTAAGGCGAATCAGTTTTGTTTTTTTTGGGCAGATCGCTACCTTGCCAAGCTCAAGAAGTCAACTCAATCATCAATCGAACACTCCCAATCATGGATCATAAAATCAGAAGAATCGTGACGGGTCATGATGACCAAGGCAAGGCCATTGTTGAGATGGATGGGTTTGCACCCAATCAAAAAGTTCGCCCTGGCACCGGGCTTGTGAGCACCTTGGTATGGGTCACCGAAGAAACCCCCGCCAAGTTAGACACCCGACTTGACCGAGCAGATCAAACCATTGGTGTACCACCGCCCAAAAATGGATCTGTCTTGCGTGTGGTGGACTTTCCACCTGTCAATTCACAACGCACTGCAGTCTCGCAAGAAGACATCTTAAAAGAGATGGGCGTCAAAGACACGGCCAGCACACCTGCAAGGCATGCCTTCATGCACCGCACTGCAAGTGTGGACTATGCGTTTGTGTTGTCTGGGGAAATCGATATGCTTTTGGACGACTCTGAGGTGCATATGAAAACTGGAGATATCATGGTGCAACAAGGCACCAATCACGCTTGGGTAAACAACTCCAATGAAATCTGCCGTGTCGCCTTTGTATTGATCGACGGCCTAGATCCACTTAAGAAGGAATGACTATGAAGTTTGGCGTATTTGATCACCTCGATCGCGGGCAAGTCTCTATCCATGATCATTTTGAAAACCGTTTAAAGTTGGCAGAAATTTATGACCGTGCGGGCTTTTACGCCTACCACATTGCAGAGCACCACGGCACACCACTTGGCATGGCCTCCTCACCCAGTGTATTTTTGGCCGCTGTGGCACAAAGGACCCAAAGACTGCGCTTTGGCCCCTTGGTCTACACCCTTAGCCTTACGCATCCCATTAGGATCATTGAGGAGGTCTGCATGCTTGACCAAATGAGTGGTGGACGCTTGGAGCTTGGCATTGGCCGAGGCAGCTCGCCTTATGAAATGAGTTATTTCGGCGTGAACGCGGAGAACTCCGGCAAACTCTACATTGAGTCCTTTGACATCGTGATGATGGGTCTTAAAGAGCGACTGATCAACTTCAAGGGTGAGCACTTTGAGTTTACAAATGTCCCCATCGAACTCGAATGCATACAAAAACCCACACCCCCTATTTGGTACGGCATGTCTCAACCCCATGCTGTGCCATGGGCTGCACAAAACAATGTCAATATCGTCTGCAACGGTCCAGCCCAACCCGTCAAAGCCATCACCGATCGCTACAAAGAAGTATGGCAAGAAAAAACCCGGGCAAATGACCCTAGCCCCCTACCCAAATTGGGACTTGGCAGACACATCGTGATCGCTGAAACGCATGGCAAAGCCTATGCACTGGGCAAAAAAGGCTTTGACAAGTGGTACCAAAGCTTGCAACACTTATGGCGTGCCAATGGAAACCCGATGACCAAGTACTCGATTCCTGAAGACTACGACACGGCCGTAAAAGCTGGCATTGTCTTGGTCGGAACAGCCGCCCAGGTGAGCGAACAACTCCAGCGAGAAATAGAAATTTCTGGTGTGAACTACATCTTGACGCGCTTTGCCTTTGGAGACCTCAGTTTGCAAGAGTCACAATTTTCATTGGAAAGCTTTGAAGCGCTGGTGATGCCTGAATTTCAAGAGCAAGCAGAGATGGTTTAAATACTTTTTTTGCACCCAAGCCTTTTCATAAAACCGCAAGGCTAGGATTTCAATCAAACTTGGCATCTCTCTTTTCTAAACGCGCTCGAATGCCTTCTGTTTTATCGTTTGTTGCAAACAAGAGCTGAAAAGCCTTTCTCTCAAACTCCAAGCCTTGTTCCAAAGGCACGCTCATGCTTTGCAGCACAGATTGTTTGATCGATCGAATGGCTTGCTGAGGCCCACGGGCCAGTTGATTGGCCAACTTGTAAGCTCTCGCATCCACCTCCTCATCGGCCACCACTTCACTGACCAAGCCCATCTCAAAGGCTTCTTTCGCTGAGAACAATGCACCTGTCAAAAGCCATTTCATGGCCTTGAATTTACCCACAGCACGCGTGAGGCGTTGTGTCGCACCTCCTCCAGGCATCAATCCGATTTGAACTTCAGGTTGTCCAAGCTTGGCCAGGTCTGAGCAGACAATGATGTCACCATGCATGGCCAACTCCAAGCCACCACCAAGGGCAAATCCCCTTAAAGCAACCACCACGGGTTTGCTGCAACCACTGATTGCGCTCCACAATGAGCCCATTTGGCGAGCCACAATTTCCATGGGCTGGGCATCCACATATTCATTGAGATCCGCACCGGCACAAAATGCCTTGGCCGATCCGGCCAAAACGATGGCTTTTACAGACTCATCTTGATCGAGCTCAATGAACATTTGAGCCAAAGCACGGCGCAACTCTAAATTAAGCGCGTTCAAAACCTGAGGGCGATTCAAACGAAGCACTGCAACGCCCTCACTAACGCTCTCTTTAAGCAGCACTGGCGTGTTCATGGCTTGTTGACTTTCATGGATTGCGCCCAAGGGCAGCATTGAGGAGAAATAGGTCTTATCAAGGGCATGGGCTAAGGGGCGCTATCAATGCCCCAAAAAAACAGGTGCTCGTTTTTCAAAAAAGGCATTCAATGCCTCCATGTGATCTGCTGTTTGGTGCGCTAAGCCTTGCAATTCTCCAGCACGGTCCAGTGCTTGATCTAGGCTGCTGCCTTTGGCTTCTTGCATGAGTTGCTTGGTCCAACGCAAGACCTGAGGGGGATTCTTGGCAATGCTTTGCGCAAGTGCCAAAGCCTCCTGCAGCAAAGTGTCGGACGCCACCACCTTGGTCACCAAACCTATTCTCAAAGCCTCATGGGCATCAATGCTGTCTCCGCTCAAGGCCAGTTGAGCTGCATGGGCATATCCAATCACCCTAGGTAAGAGCCAGCACCCGCCATCTCCTGGAATGATGCCAACTTTCACAAAACTTTCTGCAAAAACCGCTTTTTCGCTTGCAATTCGGATGTCACACATGCAAGCCAAATCATTGCCCGCGCCAAGAGCGGCGCCATTGACGGCAGCGATCATGGGCACCGTCAAGGTTTGAAATGCTCTGGGAATTCTTTGAATGCCGTTCTTGTAGTTGTTTGCAACCTCAGAAGGGTTGCCCTTGAACATGCCCGTCTTGTCTTTCATCTCTGTAATATTTCCCCCCGAGCAAAACGCCGTACCCGCTCCAGTCAGCACACTGGCACGCACTTGGGTATTTTGATTGATGTAGTCAAAAATAGTTTCAAAAGCACGAAACATCTCCTCTCCACTCAATGCATTTCGAGTCGCTGGCCTATTCAAAGTGAGCACTGCCACGTGCCCTTCAAGAGAAAACAAAATAGGTGCATCTGCACCTTGCTTTAATGGATCAAAGGAAGTTGACATGGTTGATTTATTGGTTTGAGTTTAAAGACCGAGAACCCGTTCGGCATTGCCGTGCATGATTTTGTCCATCACTTCATCTTTGTAACCAAGCTCATTCCACTCACGCATGATGCGCTCATATGGCAAACTTGGATAATCGCTACCGAACATGATCTTGTCTTGTAAACGTCCACGAATGTCCACCTTCAAGTTACCAGGAAAGTGCTTGGGAGCCCAACCCGACATTTCCCAATAAACATTTCCCTTGTGCAAAGCGACTGCCGTGGTCTCTTCAACCCAAGGCCATCCGGGATGAGCCATGATGATTTTCATTTTGGGAAAATCGGCAGCCAAATCGTCAATGTGCGAAGGGTGAGCATGCCTGACTCTTGCTCCATTGCCACCCGGCATGCCAGCACCCATACCCGTCGTTCCAACGTCCACCATCACGGCAGCACCCAACTCATTGATGACTTCAAATAAATCGTAATGGCGGCGATCATTGACCGCAAAATGCTGCATGATGGGATGGAAATGAAAACCGATGAACCCCAACTCGGTGATTGCTTTTTTGGCTTGTTGAATTGCAATCTCGCCCTTGGCGGGTTCAACTGCGCCCCAACATTGAATGACTCGATTGGAGTTTCGTCTCCACATCCCATGCACATACTCATTCGTACAGGGCGCAGCGGCCACCGTGGTCTCAAGGTCCAAGGCCACCAAACACGCCTCAACACCGGCTTGCGTAAACTCGGCAATCACATCCTCTTCACTTTTGGCCACCCAATCTCGTTTCCAGTAACGGGCCAATTCAGCCGGATAAGGCCCTTGTGAGTCAATCCAAGTTTGCGTCCCAGGGTAACAATGCAGGTCAATGATTCGCATGGTGTTTCAGTTCAAATAAGTATCAGTGAATAAAAAAAGGGGTTTAAAGGTTTTCAATGTCTTTGAAAGCGCCAACCATCGATTCAATGCGCAGTTTCCTTGGAGAGCTTGTCAGCGATCAACTCGCCCAAAGCTTTCTTGGAAACCTTCCCAAAAGTAGAGACAGGAAAATCACCCAAGATCTCAAGTCGTTCAGGCAATTTAAATTTTGCAATTTCTTTGGTCAATAAAAACTCAACCAAGGTTTTGAGATCCAAGCTTGTGTTTGACTTTAAAATCACGAACGCACACATTTTCTCTCCCATATTGGGGTCGGGCATGGGCACGCAGGCCACGTTTTGAACGCTGGCGTGCATGAGGATTAAATTTTCCACCTCCTCGGCTGAAATTTTCTCACCACCTCGGTTGATCAAATCTTTTTTTCGCCCTTCCACCACATAGTTCCCAGATGGATGCATGCGCATCAAATCGCCTGAGCGGTAAAAACCATCGCTGGTGAATTGACGTGCATTGTATTCAGGCACGCCAAAGTAACCCCTTAGGGTGTAGGGGCCTCGCACAGTCAACTCGCCCACCTCACCCATGGGGACTTCACGGTCCTCTTCATCCAGCAGCTTCACCTCGTCATCCTCACACACGGGTCGGCCACAGGTCTGCATCTTGACCTCATCAGGATCCGTTGTTCTTACAAACATCAACGTGCCTTCAGACATCCCGAAATTTTCTTGCACAAAAACGCCAGGAATCAAGGCTCGGGTCTTTAAACGAACCTCAGGCTGCATGCGTTGGCCTCCACTTTGAATGAACTTCAAAGAGGACAAATCAAATTGAGTTGCACTGGGGTCATTGATCAAGCGAATCAACAAGGCGGGAACAACTTTCAAATGGGTGACACGGTGCTTTTGAATCAAGGCAAACATCTCCGCTGGGCGCGTGTTGTGGTGAACAACTACTTTTGCACCATTGAACATAAAGCCTTGAATACCTGGGCACGCGAGGGGCAAATTGTGTGCAATTGGCAGCACCAAAAGCAAGACTGAATCTGCATTGACTTCGCACACAGACGCTGCCACCTTGGAGTTGTAGGCGTAGTCGTTGTTGGTTCGAGGAATTAACTTTGGAATACCGGTGGTTCCACCTGAGAGCTGAAAGATACATGGGTCCATCGGGTCAATTTGGATTTCTTTCAATCGTTGAGGATCCAAACTTGCAGGACGCTCAATGAGATCTCTCAAAGAATATTCGCCTGGCTTGGCTTGCCCCAAGACGATGCGAATTTTCAAGCAAGGATTTTGCTCTTGAACGCGTGCAATGATGGGGGAAAATTCAAATTCGCTAGCCCGCTCTGGGTAAACACAAGTGCTGGCTTGTGAGAGTTGAGTGAATTGATTGATTTCAGCAAAACGATGCGTCACAAGGGCAGCAATTGGTATGGCACCTATCTTTTGCAATGCGAAATACAACAAGACGAATTCGTGCACATTGGGCAAAGTTGGCACAACTCGGTCCAACGGTTTTAAACCAATCTCTAATAAATTCAATGCCAAGTTGGTGGTGATGCGATCAATTTGGGTATAAGTGAACTCATGCTCCCCATCAATGAGCGCAGTTCGATCATTGAATTGTCCATACACTGCACTGAACTCTTGCGCCAAGGACTTGTCTCTCCAGTAGCCCTTTTGGCGGTATTTGGCGACAAACTCGGCTGGAAACGCAACAAAACCTTCTAACATATCAAACGACTCCCAAAGAATATTTTTGATTTAGGTTGAGCTGGTAAAGCCACCATCGATCACAATAATTTCACCTGTGACAAAGCGATTGGATTGAATTAAATTCATCATCGTCTCTGCCACATCATCCGCTGTCACGCAACGCTTTAAGGGCGTGGCCCGAGCACGCTTGCCCATCAAGTCATCGTATTTATCACCTAGCATCCTTTGCATCCAGTCACCCTCCATCCAGCCTGGTGCAACCGCATTCACACGAATTTCAGGTCCTAAATTCCAAGCCAATGTTTTGGTCATGTTCACCACAGCCGCCTTGCTAGCTGCATACGGCAAGGGCTGAGGTCCAGGACGCAATCCAACAATGCTGGCTGTATTGACGATACTTGGATTCGTCCCCTTTTTAAGTAAGGGCACAGACGCGCGAACCACTTGAAACAATCCTTTGACGTTCACCGCAAAAGTTCGATCCCATTCATCCATGTCCAAACTCTCAAGGTCTTTGACCTTCCATTTGGCAGTGGTTCCTGCATTTGAGATCAATGCATCTAAATGCCCAAATGACTTCTCTACCTCAGCAAGCATCGCTCGGACCGCTTTTTCATCGCTGACATCACACTGAAGCAATAAAGTTTGCGCACCCAGTGCTTGAGCCTCTTTTTGCGTATCTTTGGCCGCCTGAGCGCTTGAAGCGTAATTGATTGCAACGTCGTAACCCGCCCGAGCAAGGGCCAACACGGCACTTTTGCCTATTCCCGTTGCACCACCCGTGACCAGCGCTTTTTTGCGTTCTGACATGACTTAACACCTTAATGAATAACTGAGATAAAAAATACGTTTAAGTGATGCATTAAAAAAAAGTACCCATGAAAACCAAAAGCTTTCATGGGATTTTAGATTATCTATCACCGTCAACACGGACCTTGAAAAGGACTTAATTTTAAAGTAAAAATCAAGCCAGAAACGAAGGTTTTATTTGGCCGGTGCGTATTTACCTGTCAGTTGATCATTGATCACAGACAAGCCTTTTTGTTCGCGCTCTAGGCGAGTCTCACGTGTCCATGTTCTATGCAAATCATCATGGACTGTGATCTCCAAACGACCCAAGCCTTGAACTTCCAACTCCACTTTGTCATTGTGTTGAAACGCATTCAAACCACGGTGGTTGGTTCCTGTTGCCAAAATATCTCCTGGCAGCAAGTCATGGATATGACTCACCCATTCAATGCAACGAGGAATTTTATGCGCCATGTCATTGGTGTTGAAATTTTGTCTCAAGTTGCCATTGACCCAAAGTTGAACTTTCAACTCTTGGGGATCTTTGATCTCATCGGCCGTCACAATGTAGGGACCAATGGGTGCAAAAGTTTGCCTGGACTTCATTTGATAAAAGACATTGGTATCAGGTTTGACGCCACGGGCTGATCCGTCGATAAAATTGACGTAACCAAAGACATGTTTCATTGCATCGGCTTGTGAAACACGGCTTGCACGCTTACCAATGACCAAGGCCAATTCGGCCTCGCCCTCAAACACTGAGGCAGGCATATCTGGCAAAACCATTTTCTCACCAGGCCCAATGATGGCTGTGGGAGATTTCAAAAAAGCATTGATCGGTGCGGGCTCACTCTTGGTGCCATCTTCCATATAGTTCACAGCCATGCAATCAATGGTCGTGGGTTTTGGCAGCGGGGGGCGGATTTTAAGGCCCGCGTAAGGTACACCGGTCTCTTTCGCAACCATGGCTTCAATACGAGGCCTAAAATCATCAAAATGCTCAATCACCGCATTCATCAAATCGCCTGGACCCGAATGTGGAAGATGCTCCACCAATGAGGTCACGTCAACCACATGATCGCCTTTTAAAATACCCAACCTGAAATCGTTGAAATAGAGAATCTTCACATCAGTCCTTTTGTCATAAAAAATAAGTGTTAAATCAATTTTTTCTAATAAAACATTAGCAATTAATTCGATCCCGATCTTAATTGAAATTTCCTCTCCGGCGTATGGGTAAATGCACTAAAAGTGCATCTCTCGATCTTCAAAAAGCTCCCAAACCTGGCAAAAAACCTCTAAAAAGAGTATTCACCGCCAGAAACGATCCCCTTGGAGCTGCTAGAGTGCTTTTTGCTGTGCAAGCTAAGGGCTAACGATGAGGGATGTTCAAGGCAGGCTTTAAGATAATGCAATCTACGAACTTCATGTGCTGAAACAACCTCTTTTTACCTTACAACTTGATCTATGAAACAAGCCTTCTTAAGCCTCTTGCGTGTTTTATTCTTATTTGCATGCACTTTTAATGTTTGGGGACAAAATACCGCAAACGACTTTCCCAACCGACCCATGCGCTTTGTAGTGGGGTTCCCTGCGGGTAGCAGCACCGATATCGTGAGCAGAATGCTCGCTCAGCGGATGTCTGAGCGTTTTGGTCAACCATTCATCGTTGAACAAAAGGTCGGCGGCGGGGGATCGATTGCCAATGATTTTGTTGCCAAATCAGCACCTGATGGACTCAATATGGTTTTGCTCACAGGTGGGCACCCCTCTTCGGCGGCCATGATCAAAAAACTCCCCTATGATCCGGTCAAGGACTTTGGCATGATTTCAACCATAGTGACTTACCCCATGGTCATTTCCGTTGCCAAAGAATCTGCGATTAAATCCTTGACTGAGATGATCGCAATGGCCAAGGCCAAGCCTGGTCTGCTGAGCTTTTCATCAAGTGGGGCCGGTAGCTTGCATCATTTGCTTGGAGAATGGGTGAGCATTGAAGCTGGGATCAATATGCTTCATGTGCCATTCAAAGGAGGCGCACCAGCCATTATGGAGTTGCTTGGCGGCAGGACAGATGTGATGATTGAAACAGCCACATTCACTTTTAGTCAAATCAAGGGGGGAAAGATTCGAGCCCTTGCAGTTTCTTCTGAAGCCCGGTCACCATTTGCACCGGACGTACCAACCGTTTCAGAAATCTTGCCCAACATCGAGTTCAGCTCTTGGCTTGGTGTTGCTGTGTCCCCTGGGACACCAAAATCCATCGTAGACAAGCTCAATCATGAAATTCGCATCATTCTTGATTCGTCTGAAATCAAACAAAAATTCTCTGACTTTGGGGGTGCCCCTACACCGTCAAGTCCAGAAGAAATGCGCGCCCGTATAGATCGAGAAATCATACGCTGGAAAAAAGTCGTTGATATTAAACGCATTGAGAGACAATAATCTAACAACCCATGTTGTTCAAACCACTAAAGGATCCCTTATGACACGACCACCGAACGTACAACTTACCCATGTTGGCATACAAGTACGAGACCTAGACCAAATGGTTGCTTTTTATCAAAAAACATTGGGCTTGGTTTTGACGGACCGAGGAGAGTATTACCTTGGTGGAGAGATCGCTTTTATGAGCCGAAACGCAAGCGAGCATCACCAATTGGTGGTGGCCTCAGGACGCAAGGATGATCCAGAGACAACGCCCATCAATCAAATTTCCTTTAGAGTCGACAGCCTTGAAGATTTGATCACGTACCATCAAAATTTATTAGCCGAGCAAGTGCCCATCCAACGCACAATCACGCATGGCAATGCTTGGAGCATTTACTTCTTTGACCCAGATGGAAATCGACTTGAGCTGTATTGCGTGACGCCTTGGTATGTTGAGCAACCCTTTGGCATTCCAATCGACCTTGGTGCGCCAATTGATGACATCATGAAAATTACAGAAGATTTGATCAAAGACAATCCCACCAAAATTTCTCAAGAGCAATGGTCCAAAGAATTAAAAGCCAAAATATTCAATTGATTTTTTGAATTGAATTTTCCAACTCCTGCAACCTCACTCTTTATTGGCGTTTGAATCAAATGAAAAATACCTTTATCAAAGTCCTCTCTCTTTTAAGCACACTCTTGATGGCATTGGCGCCATGCGTTGATGCAACGGCACAAGAGTTTCCGTCTAAACCGATTCATATCATTGTCGGTCAAGGTGCAGGCGGTGGTGTAGACATGATGACTCGAGTGATCGCGCAAAAGCTCTCGGTCAATTTGAGCCAGGCAGTCATCGTTGAAAACAAGGCTGGCGCTGGTGGCATCATCGCTTCGGAATTTGTAGCAAAGTCCAGCCCTGATGGATACAACCTGCTCATGGGGCCTTCTGGAAATATGGTCTTTACCCCCATCTTGATGCCAAAGTTGAAGTACTCCCCCACCAAAGACTTCATACCAATCAGCATGATTGCCAATTTTCCACTCATCTTGCTGGTCAACGCAAAATTGCCCATTCAAAATATGCAAGACTTGATCAACTTTATGAAAGCCAATCCAAGTAAGTCGAACTATGGAGGATCGGGCCCATTGTTTCAGTTTTCCAGTGAACTCTTTAAACTTAAAACGGGCACACCGGGCGAATTCATTCAATTCAAAAGCACCACGGAGTCCATCAACGCCATGATGTCGGGTGACTTGCTCATGACCATGTCAGACCCAGGACCTGCTTTGCCTGCGCTTCAAACGGGCAAGGTGCGAGCCATGGCCGTGACAGCACCTTCTCGTATGCCAAGCTTACCCAATGTCCCCACCATGGCAGAGGTTGGCCTCTCAAGCGTCGAGTTCAAGGTATGGACAGCCCTTTTTGCCCCAGCGGGTACACCTGCAAACATCATCAAAATCTTAGAGACAGAGGTCAACAAAGTCTTGAGACAAGCCGACGTCATCCAAGCCATGAACATCATGTCAGTGCAGGCATCGGGAACCACCTCCGAGGAGTTCTCTAAAATTCTGAGAGAGGACCTTCAAAAGTGGGGACAAGTCGCTGAAACAGCCAAAATTTCTCTTCCAGCACCCTAAAATTAATTATTATTTACACTATAAGATTATTTATGTATACTTAATAGTTCATAAGTAATACATAGAGTAAATTTTGAAAGAATTCCTTCGAGAAGAAAGTCAGCATTCTGAAGCGGCCTACTTGATCAAGTTCAATGAAATGGTCAAGCTGATGTATGACTCGCTTGAAATGTTGATCAGACTAGACCAACAACTCAACACCCTGCAGCCGGTGCACAACGGGCGACTTCGCATCCAATGGCATACCTATAAAGCAGATGAGCTGCATTTCTCGGGCGAGCGTTATCCCATGTTTGTGCAGTGGAATAGAAACTTTACTTTGGGCTTTTGGCGATCTAAAAGAGTTCCCCTCACTCGAGTTTTGAAATTCCAACACAAGACCCGAGGTTTTATGGTGCATGCAGACAAGGCACGTGAATTGCTGATCAATATGCGTGAACTCATTTTGATGTATAGGCAAGCTCGCAAAACCTTGGCGCAACTCAGGGGCCCAAGCTCTCAATGGGTCAACACAAACAAAAGCCGGCTTCAAAAAATGCAGGCGCTGTGCGCACCTGTGCATCAAGGTAAAGAAGTGCCTTGCACCTGAAACTAGACCTCTCGAGGATGACATCATGGCTAAGCAATCCTATCCAAGTCATTTGGCTGTGGTGTGCGCCATTTGGTGGGTCGTTTTGATCATCTACGACCTTTTCGAGGATGTGAAAAAGGGGGGTGCTTTAGACATGCAAAGTGGGATAAAAACCATTCAAGCATCTGCTGCACTGCTTCTCTTTGAAATGTTCATCGCTCTCTTGCTTCTATTTTGGAACTTAAAAAGCAAGCTTGCGTCCCGTCAAAACCAATTGATCGCGCTTAGAGAACATGTGCACTTTGGCCTGCACTGCACTATGGGTGAGCTGACAAGCATCTTAAAAAGCCCAATTCCTCTCAAAGCTCTCGGCAACGGGATCCCAAACTGGCTCCTCCAAAGCCAAGACTATGAATTTGCTCACTTGATCATCAAATTCATCGAGATCACAAAAATTAATGACCCCCTCATTGCCTGTGCGATGACAAACTGTTTGGCACTGCTGTGTCAATACAAAGAGTACCCATCATCGAGCATGAACTCAAGTTCATGCTCAGACGAAAACGCACAATTAGCGCCTGAAGTATCCACAGTTGGCATGAACAACCCCCATGGACATTGCAGTTTATTGGACCACTCTCTTCGTGTTGCAGCTTATGCATTGATTGAAAGAAACCGATTCATCTACCGGGGGTTGGATACCGGGCTCTCGAAAGTGCCTGCAGCCAATCAAAAATTCGAATTTGATCCAGAGGATCCACTCTCGATCTTGCTTGCTTTGGTTCACGACATAGGAAAGATCAAAACATTTCAACTCAACGAGAGAAATGAAGTCATAAGGGTCAATGGCCAACACGGCCCTGTTGGTGCAAGCTTATTGACCCATCTTGAGTGCATCCAAGCGCTCCCTATTGAGGACCGAAACGTTTTGTATAAAGCCATGCATCACTATCACGCGCCATTTCAATACGCATTGAAAGAAGATGGCCTTGTAGACGATGATCGAACAGTCGCATGCATGATGCTGCTGATCAGTGCAGATAAAAAGGCAAGCCGCGCTGAACGCTTTGGGAAAAACCAAGAACATGACCATCAGTTGTTGAATCAACTTGCCATTGAACTTGCGCAAAACAATGAAGCCCAAAAAAAAAGTTCAAGCACTAAATTTAGGAGCGGTGATTAGCTGAACAAACCATTTGGTCTGTCTGAAATGAAAGCAAGAGTCTATGCCTTACTCAGGCGAAATAAAGGGGCAGATGCCTTAGAAAGCGAATTCGAATTTGGCAAGCTTCATATCTCAATTTTCATTTGAATGATGCAAAATGCAGCCCGTTCATCTGACTTCTTTCAAGTCGACTTTGTTCGACTGATTGAACTAGGTGCAAAGATTGAACTTTAATTTACAAGCCAGAGCTGATCATTCATGCGACCCATAAGCTTGAGTTGCCCATATTGTCATCAAAAACCAAGCTTGAAAATATTTGAAAGCAAGGTCAATACTTGTAGTTGCAAAGCAGTAAACTCTTTTTTAGGTTTAGGTTTTAAGGGGTAAAGTATTCAGGGCATGCTTTTTCATGTTCAGGGTTTTTGTTTTTTGTATTGCTGAATGCTTTTCTTTAGATCTTGAAACTCTTCACAGCCAAAAAAACAGGCCTTATCTAGCCGAGCGAGCATTTTTTCAGCCCCAACTAGGT